>ERZ780139.30-NODE-30-length-130779-cov-13.309660_pt1 | contig 130779 bp, 147 predicted proteins | sample MGYA00511476_ERZ780139 | MGnify/ENA primary metagenome ERZ780139 (study PRJEB29588, sample SAMEA2158190) | human gut metagenome | biome: human gut; feature: human-associated habitat; material: faeces | place: Denmark | collected 2008/2010 ... | reverse complement strand
CCACTGATATAGTTGCTTGATAAATCTTGTTCAATTTGCACTTGCAATCTACCTAATATTTTTTTATGTTAACAGAAAGAATGAAACCTAGTATAATTGTCCTTAACATTTCTGCAGAGATGCATAAACAGGCGGCGATTTGCGCTTTACAGAACAATATTTCCCTAAATAAAATTGTGGAGCAGGCTTTGCAGCGATTTTTGATGCTGGAAAATTAGGTGTATGAAATTTTTTTAGATGCATCACAGCTGGCGAGCTATATTACGTCAGACTAAGAATATAGTTGTAGGTTAGTTGACGTATAATTACAGTATAATAATGCTTTAAACATTAAGGACTTCATTGTAAGAGAATGGGGTCTTTTTTCATTTATCAGGTGCCGTAGGCACCTGCAAGCCAAAAGCACTCGATGTACTTTTGCTTGACGGGGGGGGGACAACATGCTATAATTCTAGCAGTGACTAATTATGTAATTAAAGTTATTGTGAAACAAGAAAAAAGCTAATATACATAATTAACAATTTAGAGAGCTTTGCATGTAAGTATTTTCTTCTTTGAGGAAATGCAAACACTGCGTGATATATTGCTATAAAATTTAAGAACCTAACGAGAGAAAAAGAGAATAAAAGCGTATCAGGTGTATTTATACTTAATAGGTAAACAGGTGCAAAACCTGTGCTGTCCCGCAGCTGTAATGTGGAGCTGGCCTTATATAGTCACTGGGAAACCGGGAAGACAAGGCTGGCAGTGAAGCAGAGCCAGAAGAACTGCCTGATATAGGGCCTTTCAACAACCTGCGATGTACAGGATTGCGCTTTCCCAGGGATAAGTGCGTCTTGCTGTCACAGTACGGCAAGGCGCTTTTATTTTGACTGCAATATTTGCATGAAGTATATTTATTATTCTTGCATATTAACATCTGACAAGCGGAACAAGGATAGCTTGGTCAGATGCTTTTATGAAAATAAATTTTTTCCCAGTATGCTCAAATATTACGAGAGAAAGGAGGAGCTATGAAAAGGATATTTATGCTGCTGACCTTAATTTTGGCGCTGATGTGCCCAGCACTTGCCGGTGCTTCTGAGATATCAAGCGACAAAATGATTTTGGACTGGACAACATCCAAGGTATGGGTTAACGGCGGCGAGCTGTGTGTAACAGGTACCTTTGTCAACAAGCGCAGTGATTTGACCATTACTAAGCTGAATGACTTTATTATGCGTGTTACCTACACAGACAAAAATGGCGAGCAGAAGCAGTTTACCGGCAGACCGGTAAAGTTTCCGCTGTGCAAGATTCCTGCCAATGGTTCGCGTAAGCTGAATCTTAATTTTGGCAAATTTGCTGACGAAAGCGTTGGCAACTGGGTAACGGCGCAGACCTATACGTTTACGTATATTAACGGTGCGCGGTTCTGATAATGTTTTTGATGAGTAGAGCATTTTTTGTGCTCTCAAAATGAATATGTGAATGTTTGTCGACATTCATAACAATCTAAGAAAGAAGTGTATGAGTAACATGAAGAGAAGATATACAGCTGCGGCTGCTATGATGATGGTAATGGGCCTGTGCGCAAGCGCAAGCGCAGCATTTGACGAAAACCTGAACGATTATACCCTGGATGCAATGGTAGTAGAGGCTGACGCAGTTAAAAACAAGTTCGGCGATACTATTACTGAGCAGTCCTACTATCGTACCGGCGGTGACGTTAAGGTTATCACCCGCGAAGAAATTGAAAAACGTCATTATACTGATTTGACCGAAGCAATCAAACGTATTCCTGGCGTAACCTTCCAAAACCCCGGCTATCGTGGCGGTGAATATGGTTATCAGTTCTATAACAATGGCGTTTCCATCAATGGTGATACCCGCGTCATTGTTTTGGTTGATGGTCGTCGTGTAGACAATGCTGCTAGCACTCGTGTCGGTAGCAATACAAAATCCGGTTCTAAATCCACCGGTGTAAACCTTGACCAGGTAACCAATATGGAAAATGTTGATAAAATCGAAGTTATCAAAGGACCTGGCGCTTCCGTATATGGCAGTGATGCAACCGGCGGTGTAATCAATATTATTACCCGTAAGGGCGGTGACCAGAATGTTGGATCTATCGATTTGTCTACCGGTTCTTGGCACAAACATAAATATGCTATCAGCTATTCCGGTAGTGCCGGTGATGACAATTCTTGGCATTACTTTATTTCCGCTAACCGTGATATGTCCGGTGATACCGGTTATAAAGACGGTATTGTCGGTTCTAACGGTTCCTTGGGCGGTTCTAAATGGAAGGAAGACGGCGTTAACTTCCGTGTAGATAAAGACTTCAATGATAAGCAAAACTTGAAGGTTTGGTACAACTTTAAGGAAGGCAAGGATGGCTATCCGATTGCTGTACCTAACATGAAATATTGGAATGAAAAAGACTGGAACGATATTATTTTCAAAGCAACTGTAGGTCAGTTAGATGCAAATAATAAATTAGTTGGCGGCACCTTAACTGGTGATGCCAAGAATCCCGGTTACCATAACCTTTATGCATTAGATGGTCAGGTATATGGCTCCTTCAGTAGATTCAAAAATAATGACTGGGATGTACAGTATACCTTTAATAAAGAAAATGGTATGGAAAGCTTTATCCGTGTATATGATCAGAACCATCGTTATGCTCACCGCGATAAATATAAATGGTATGTAAACGGTGGAAGCGCAGCTGATGCATATAAAGCTGCATTCCCCAATGGTGCAACCAACGAACAACTTTCCAAATGGATTAGCGAAAACTTAGCTCCGTTCCCGGATGGCGACCAAGAAAAGGTTAAAGAATGGTTGGAAAAAACAGGCGGCGCTGCACAGGAACCTACCAGTTGGCATGAAGAAAAGAACCGTGGTGTTCAACTGCAATATGCCAAAACTGTAGGCATCAATGATATTATTGCCAGTGTAACCTATGACAAAGCTAAGAATTTCTCCAAGAGAATTAACAATGCAACCGGAGAGATTACAACCACTCATGTAGATAGAAAGTCTACTACTGCTTATATTCAGGATAAAATTCATCTGAGCGATAAATGGGATATCACTCCGTCTATCCGTTATGCAAAATACAGTGCTTTTGAAACAACCAATGCCAACGGAACTACCCAGGGTAAGGGTGATACTCATCTGCTTACACCTGTAATCAATACCCAATATATGTTTGATGATACCAGCAGCATGTATTTTGGCTGGACTAAAGTATACCGTCCGTTAAAACAGGGTGACTACACCAGCGTTGACGGTGTATTCAAAACTCCTCTGGATGATGAAAAAGGCGATGCTTGGACTTTAGGCTTACGTAAAGATTTAAGTGATAAGACTAGCGTTGCGGTACATTATGACTGGACCCGTATGAGCAATGCTATTGCAACATTACCTGTTTTCGTTGATGGTGAAATCAAAAATACCGCTGTTAATGCTAAAGAGGATAAACAATCCTTCAATCTGACTGTAGATCATCAATTTGATGAGCATTTCACCTTGAGCGCATCCTATTCTCATATGAAGGATAAATGGATGGCTAAAAACGGTTGGGTACTTGATCCGAGCTGGGGCTATAAGAATCCTGCTGATATCAACACTGCTATCAACAGCCTGCGTCCGCAAAACCATTATTCCTTGAACCTGTCTTATGAAAACGGCAAATTGTATACCGGCTTACTGACCAACTGGTATACTGGCTGCAGCGATTATGCATTCACCAACAATCGCTTCTTAGTTCTTGACTGGAACATGAACTATGAGATTAATAAAGACTTGACTGCATACGTAATCGTAAGCAACCTGACCAATGAGGCTTATGAAACTTCTTATAACTCTTGGAATGGTGTCGGCAGCTCTGCAATGCCTGGCCGTTGCTGGATGGTTGGTATGAAATATACCTTCTAATTTTTGACTGATACATCATACTCTATCTCTTTTTAGGTAAAGCACTACTGCTGATGCAGTAGTGCTTTGCCATATTCTTACTAAGCTGAGGAAGCAAATGAAAAAAATAATAACAGGAGTGCTGCTGGGATTGTGCTTGCTGCTTACCGGCTGCGAGCGCAACATCTTTACCTTGCCGGTAAAGGAAAATCCGGAAGCGTTGCTGCGCTTTAACCAACCGGCAGAATATGCCTATAACCCTGCGCACTATCCGGTAACTATCGAAAACTACAATACTCAGGGCGAGCCTGAGAAGATGACATATACAAAGCCGCCAGAGCGAGTGGTGGCAGTCTGGCAGAACAGCATTGAAACATTGCTGGCTTTGGGTGTGGGCGACCGCATTATTGCCGGCAACGGCGTGCCGGACAAAAAGTTTTTCCGCAAGGAATATCAGGAGCAGTACAGCAAAATACCTTATACCGGACTACAGCTTTTAGACCTGGAAACAACCATGATGCTGAAGCCTGACTTGATTGTGGGTTGGCATTCGACGTTTGCCCCGAAGGTTATTCGTCCGACGGAGTTTTGGCATAAGCGCGGGGTAAATACCTTTATCGCACGCTCTTCTATGATTGATGCGAAGCCGCGTACTCTGGCAAACGAATACAAGGATATTCTTGACTTAGGAAAAATATTTGACAAAAATGAAAGGGCGCAGCAGCTTGTAGGGCAGATGCAGCAGGAGGTTAATTTTGCCATCAGTCATACTGCAGGCTACCAAAAGCGTCCGCGTGCTCTGGTGCTGGAGTTTATGGGCAAGGAGCCGACGGTGTATGGCGAAAAATCTTTGGCAGGCAATATTGTCAAAGAGCTGCACGGTGAACTGCTGGCAGAAAAGCAGCGTGCTATTGGTCTGGAGCAGGTTGTAGAGCTTGATCCGGATGTTATTTTTGTGGTTGTGATTGAATCGCATTACGGACATGAGCAGGATATGATTGACCGCGTTACCCAGCACAAGGCGCTGAAAAATTTGCGCTGCGTGAAGGAAGGACGTGTTGTAGCCTTGCCGCTGTATGCTATTTACAGCTCAGGCGTGCGCACCTATGATGGCATAAAAATTATTGCGGCCGGAATGTACCCGGATTTGTATAAGGAGAAATGATGATGGTTGATTTTTTGAAGAAGCAGGGGTACCTGTTCATCTGCCTGGGATTGCTTGCTTTACTGATAATTGCCTTGTTTTGGGCGCTGTCCATTGGTACAGTCAAGCTGCCGTTGGTAAATATTTATAATACTGTTGTAGAGCAGCTTTGCAGCGGACAGCCTATTGAAGGCGTTGACCGCGGACCTGTGCATGATATTATCTGGCTGCTGCGCTTGCCGCGCCTGGTGCTGGCTGCCTTAGTAGGCATGGGGCTTTCGGTCTGCGGCGTTATCATGCAGGCTGTAGTAAAAAACCCATTGGCGGACCCCTATATCCTGGGCATTTCCTCCGGTGCTTCGCTGGGTGCGACGGCAGCGATTCTGCTCGGTATCGGCGTAGCGTTGGGTGAAAACTTTGTCGGTATTGCAGCCTTTATCGGTGCCTTCGCTATGTCGCTGGGCGTACTGTTTATCTCTAACCTGGGCGGACGCAGCAATTCCGTTAAGCTGCTTTTGGCAGGCATGGCGCTGAGTGCAGTCTGCGGTGCTTTTTCCAGCTTTATCGTTTACTTTGCCAATAATAAGGAGGGCATGCAGACTATCGCTTACTGGATGATGGGCAGCTTTGCCGGTGCCAAGTGGGAAACACTGGCAGTTATCGGACCAATCGTGGTGTTGGCAGTAATGTTCTTCTGGACGCAGAGCCGTATGCTCAACCTGATGCTTTTAGGTGATGAATCTGCGTTGACCTTGGGCACTGATTTACATATTTACAGACAGATTTATCTGCTGGTAAGCTCTCTTATCGTAGGCTTTGTAGTATACGCTGCAGGTATGGTAGGCTTTGTCGGCTTGGTAGTACCGCACGTTATCCGTATGCTGGTAGGCACCGACCATAAAAAACTGATACCTGTTTCCGCTTTGACTGGTGCAGTATTTTTGGTAATTGCGGACGGCCTTTGTCGTGTAATTATTCCACGCACCGAGCTGCCGATTGGCATTTTGATTTCACTTATCGGCGCGCCCTGCTTCGTTTACCTGATGATTAAGAAAACCTATGGCTTTGGAGGTAACTGATAATGGAGATTTTAGCAGAAGCAGTAAAAATGGCCTTCGGACCAAAGGAAATTCTTAAGGGAATAGATTTCAGCCTGCATAATAAGGAATTTGTAGGCATTATCGGGCCAAACGGCAGCGGTAAGAGCACCTTTCTGAAATGTGTTTACCGTGTGCAGAAGCCTACAGATGGCAAAATTACCTTCAACGGAACGCCGTTGGACGAGCTATCCTACCGTGAATCGGCACTGCAGCTGGCGGTAGTAGCACAGCATAATGTTTACAGCTTTGATTTTTCGGTGTTGGAGGTTGTGCTGATGGGACGTTCGCCGCACAAGAAAATGCTGGAGCGTGATAATCTCAACGATTATCGCATCGCACGCGAAGCGTTGGCGACTGTAGGTCTGGCGGACTTCGAAGAACGCAGCTTTGCTACCTTGAGCGGCGGTGAGCAGCAGCGTGTAATTTTGGCGCGCGCACTGACGCAGCAGACGGAATGCCTGGTGCTGGATGAGCCGACAAACCATCTGGATATTAAGTACCAGCTGCAGATTATGGATATTGTAAAATCACTTGATTTGACTGTTGTGGCAGCAGTGCATGATTTGAATATCGCAGCGATGTACTGTGACCGTCTGGTTGCGATTAAGGACGGACAGATTGTGGGCATGGGAACTCCGCGTGAGCTGCTGACGGAAAAGTTTATTTATGATATGTATGAGGTGCGCTGCAGAGTGGATGAGGAAAAGTCTACGGGACGTATAAATATTGTGTATCTGCCTCAACATTGGCAGTAGGACGGCAGCGGATAAGGCGCCATCTGCGGCTTCACCGCTCCTCGACGTACTAAAAGTACGCCGTCGTCGCGCTTCAACCACATCTGCCACCTTCTACGCCGCCTTGCGTGAAAATAAGGGTTGTAGTAGGACGGCGGCGGATAGGCACCATCTGCGGCTTCAATTATCCTAATATAAGTTTTCTTGACATACTATATTTTTTCAGTTCAAGGAGGGTTAAAATGAAAAAGCTTTTATTGATTCCGGCATTCATGGGCATGTTCTTCGCCGGCAGCGTAGCAGTTCCTGCTGCCTTCGCTGCTCAGCCTGCACCGCCGCAGGAAAACAAAATGATGCTGCCGCCGCCCAAGGACGGCAAGCGTCCGCCGATGCCGCCGCGCATGCGCCGGCCACAGCTTTCCAATGCAGAGGCTGCGGAAAAACTGCAGTCCGCATACGGCTACCGTTATTCTGATATGTTGCGACTGTTGAATATCGGTCATAGCTATGGCGATATGAACACAGCCTGCTTGTATGCGTATCTGTCCGGTGAGCCGGTAGAAAAGGTGCTGCAGCTGCGTCAGCCTGCAACCTGGGGCAGGGTGCGTGCGCAGCTGGGACTTACTCCTAAGCTGTATGCTGAAAAATATATGGAATATCAGGCAAGCTATCTGCCTGCCGACAGCCTGATAGACAGAGAAACGGCGCTGAAATATCTGCGACAGGGTTATCCGCTGGGCGATATTCAGCAGGCTGCCAAGCTGGCCAAGGAGAGCGGTAAAACTTTGGCACAGGTATTGCCAATGCGCACTGTTACCTGTGATTGGCAGCAGGTTAAGGAAAAGTTGGGCTTGCAGCAGGAACAAAAACAGGACAAACCTTTCGCCTTCAGAGGACGCGGTCAGCGTAGCGGTGCAGGTTTTGCCGGCTTGCATACGCGCAACATGACGGCAGAAAGAGCTGTAAAGATTTTCCACGCTGATTATCTTTTTGATGAAGCAGAGCTGCTGCCGCTGTACGAAAAATATGGCTTTGAAGGCTTGGAGGATATCTGCCTGCATGCCTACATGAGTAAAAAGACACTGCAGGAAATTATTGACCTGCGCGATAAATATTCTTGGGAGCGTATGAAATATGTGCTTGGCTTAACACCGCAGGTATATTTTGACCGCTGTGTGGATTATCAGGCACGCCGTCTGGCAGAACGCATGGATATCCCGCAGAAGGTAACGAAAAAATATATGCATATGGGTTACGCAATGCATCATATCAACAGTGCTTATCTGCTGGCACAAAAGGCCGGTCTGGATATTAAGGATGTTATTGATTTGAAGACGCCGAAGAATTCCTGGCAGAATGTGGCGCTGAAAATCGGTCTGACTGTGGAAGATTGCCGGGATGTTAAGAACAAAATCAGTAAGGACTTTGGGAGGCATGAATGAAACGTATAGTAATTTTACGCTGCTTGCGTTCTAATAATGTTTGTACAGGTGCAGCTTGTTTAAAGGCATTTAATAAAAAAACCGGCGCTTTCGCCAGATATGGCGAAGAGCCGTTGGAGCTGGAGGCTTATTGGAGCTGCAACGGCTGCGGTGACTGTCACTTTAAATACCAAGAGGGTATCGAAGAAAAGCTGGAACGTATTATCAGCCTGAAGCCTGATGCTGTACATGTTGGTGTCTGCGTTAAGCAACGCACGCAGGATGGGCAGGTTGTTACCTGCAAAACTATTGCGGAAATTTGCGAGCGTCTGGAGGCTGCGGGACTGACAATTGTGGAAGGTACGCACTGATGAATATTAAAAAATGCGATTATAACCGCAAAAGCAATAGAAAATAAGAAGTTTTGCGGTTGTAATCGCAAAACTATTGAAAAATGATACTTTTTGCGGTTATAGTCGCAAATTTAGTATATTTTTTGGTTAAGTGAAGAATATTGATTTTAGCCGGAGTATGCAAAACAGCAGGCTTCCGGAGTGACAATTGTGGAAGGTACGCATTGATGAATATACTTAGATTTGCAGAATACAAGACCTACAATGAAGCCGAAATTATGGCGTTATATAGTAGTGTTGGCTGGAGTAATTATACCAATAATCCGGCAATGCTAAGAAAAGCTTATAAGAATTCACTTTATGTTTTAGCTGCTTATGCTGATGGAAAGCTTGTGGGGATACTCCGTGCTGTCGGTGATGGTGCTTCTGTAGTTTTTCTGCAGGATTTAATAGTGCTGCCGGAATTTCAGCGTCATGGTATTGGTTCACAGCTTATGCGGAAGGTTATGGAAAAGCATGCAGATGTCTATCAACTGCAGCTCCTTACAGAAGCAAGTGAAAAAAATATTGCTTTTTATGAATTCATTGGGTTAAAAAGAGTCGAAAAGTATGGTTGCTGCGCTTTTATAAGATGAAGATGTTAAACGGCGATAAGCTGTAAGTAATGTAACACTGTCGGGATAAATCTAAGAAAATCAGATAATTTTTGCAAACTTTAGCAGGAGTTTTCGTTCCTATAGCGAAATATAGAAGCAAAGGGATAAAGCCCGAGCCCTTGATAGAAAAATGGTAGCACCAAAGCAATTTGGCGACATACCAAAGGAGGCATTGATTATGAGTGTAAACGTAAAAGGCAGAAACATTGATGTGACCCCGGCTCTGAAAGAGTATGTGGAGAAAAAAATTACCAAGGTTACTAAGCAGTTTAAGACTGTTGGTGACATTTCTGCAGTACTGAAGGTTGAGAAAGGTAACCATATTGTAGAAATTACGGTTCCTGCAAGCGGCATTCTGTTGAGAGCACAGGAAACCACGAAAGATATGTATTCCTCCATTGATTTGGTTGTAGAGAAAATTGAACGTCAGATTCACAAATATAAAACTCGTCTGATGAAGAGAAAATACAGCAACTTTGCTGATACCGCTGTTCCTGCTCCGGCACCGGCTGCAGAAGCTGCTGATGAAGGCGAATTCGAAATCATCAAGAATAAACGCTTCATCATGCATCCGATGACTCCGGAAGAAGCAATTCTGCAAATGAATCTGTTGAACCACGATTTCTTCGTATTCTACGATCCTGATCTGGGTGCTACTAATGTGGTTTATCGCCGCAAGGATGGCAAATACGGCTTGCTGAGCCCGGAACTGAAATAAAGCAAATATTTTAACCTAAACTTCACAAAAAAGCACAGGATTTGCTCCTGTGCTTTTTGCTTTTTAAGAGAGATTCTGTTATAATTTAAAATTAGGTGTATAGTCTTTTTAGACACCATAATTTTAAGGAGTGATCGTGTTGCTCGAAGGCATTTTAAAGAAAATTTTTGGTGACCCCAACGAAAAAGAGATCAAGAATATTCGTGTAATCGTAGATAAGATTAATAGTCTGGAAAAGGATATGGAAAGCCTTAGCTCTGCCAATCTGGCAGCCAAGACCAGCGAATTTAAAGTACGTTTGCAAAAGGGTGAAACCCTGGATGATATTCTTCCGGAAGCATTTGCCGTTGTCCGTGAAGCGTCCAGACGTGTTACTGGCATGCGTCATTTTGATGTACAGTTAATCGGTGGTGTAGTGCTGCATCGCGGCAAAATTGCCGAGATGCGTACCGGCGAAGGTAAAACTCTGGTAGCTACTGCGCCTGTATATCTGAACGCACTGACCGGCAAGGGCGTGCATGTTGTAACTGTCAATGATTATCTGGCACGCCGCGACAGCGAGGATATGGGCCGTATTTACAAGTTCCTCGGTCTGTCTGTAGGCCTGATTGTGCATGATATGGACTTCCCCGACCGTAAGGCTGCTTATGCTGCAGATATTACTTACGGCACCAATAATGAATTCGGCTTTGACTACCTGCGTGATAACATGGTAGTTGATGAAAATCAGATGGTTCAGCGTGAGCTGAATTACTGTATCGTCGATGAGGTCGACAGTATCCTGATTGACGAAGCGCGTACCCCGCTGATTATCTCCGGCCCAGGTGAAAAATCCACCGAGCTGTATCAGGTTCTGGCCCGTGTTGTTGCCAACATGGAAGAGGGTGAGGATTACACTGTTGATGAAAAACAAAAACAGGTAGCACCTACAGAAAAGGGTATTGCCAAGGCAGAAAAAATGCTGGGCATCGGCAACCTGTATGACAATGAGCATGGTGTGGACTATTCCCACCAGATTATGTGCGCTCTGAAGGCTAAGGCTTTGATGCACCGCGACCGCGATTATGTGGTTAAGGATGGCCAGGTTATCATCGTTGATGAATTTACCGGCCGTCTGATGTTCGGCCGTCGTTTCTCCGAAGGCCTGCATCAGGCTATCGAAGCTAAGGAAGGCGTAAAGGTAGAACGCGAAAGCCAGACGCTAGCAACTATTACCTTCCAGAACTACTTCCGTATGTACAAAAAGCTCGCCGGCATGACCGGTACCGCTAAGACCGAGGAGCAGGAGTTCCAGAAGATTTATAATCTGCCGGTTGTTGTTGTACCTACCAATAAGCCGCTGATCCGTATTGACTATCCTGATGTTATTTATAAAACACGTATTGCCAAATACAAGGCAGCAGTCAACGAGATTGAAGAATGCCATAAGTCCGGCCGTCCGGTACTGGTTGGTACTACTTCCATTGCTCAATCCGAAGAGCTGAGCGCTATGCTTAAACGCCGCAACATTCCGCATAACGTGCTGAATGCGAAGTACCATGAAAAAGAGGCTGAGATTATTTCTCATGCAGGCCAATACGGCGCCGTAACCATTGCTACCAACATGGCAGGCCGTGGTACTGATATTACCTTGGGTGAAGGCGTTCCTGAATTGGGCGGTCTGCATATCATCGGTACCGAGCGTCATGAAAGCCGCCGTATCGATAATCAGCTGCGTGGCCGTTGCGCCCGTCAGGGTGACCCGGGTTCTTCCAAGTTCTTCCTGAGCCTGGAGGATGATCTGATGCGTCTGTTCGGCAGTGATAATATTGCCGGCATCATGGATAAGCTGGGTATGGAGGACGATGAGCCGATTGAACACAGCCTTGTTACCAAGTCCATTGAAAATGCGCAGAAGAAGGTTGAAGCACGTAACTTCAGCATTCGTAAGCATGTCCTGGAGTATGACGATGTTATGAACCAGCAGCGTGAGGTTATTTATTCTCAGCGTCATAAAATCCTGCATCAGGAAAATCTTAAGGATACCATCAAAGAGATGGTTGATGAAACCGTTGAACGTACTATGACCATGTACGCACCGCCTGAGGTTTACTCTGAGGACTGGGATCTGCAGGCTCTGATTAACTACGCTGAGGACTTCTATGCTCCGCGCGGTCTGCTGACTGTAGATTATCTGCAAAACCTCAGCCGTGAAGAGCTGGCTGAATATCTGCAGAAGGTTGCTGATGATAACTACCAGGCACGTGAGGACGCAATCGGTCCTGAACTGATGCGCGAGCTGGAAAACCTGGTTATGCTGAAGGTTGTAGACAACCACTGGATGGAGCATCTGGATGCTATGGATATGCTGCGTGAAGGCGTTGGCCTGCGTGCATATGGTCAGAAGGATCCGCTGGTTGAGTACAAATTTGAAGCCTACGATATGTTTGAAGCCATGATGGAGGCTATCAAGGAAGACGTTGTTCGCTACATTTACCGCGTCAATGTTATTACCCAGCCGCAGGTTGAAGACCCGTTGGAAAATGCTTCCACTAATAACCCGACTCCCGAGGGTGACGAGGGTAATTTGAAAGCTGAACCCAAGAAATAATTTTAAGTCAGCAGCCTTGGCTGCTGACTTACTTTCGCCTTGTTTGCAAGAACTTGGCAAAACGGCTGAGGCCGTAAATAACTAATATTTGCTACACGAAAGGTTGTGAGGAATTTTGTTGATTGAAGAATATAAGCCTGAAATTACAAATCTGCAAGCAAAATTAGAGGAAATGAGGGGATCTCTTTGACATCGCTGTCAAAGAAGATCGTATTGCAGAATTAGAACATAAAATGGGTGATCCTACTTTTTGGGATGATCCGGAAAAGGCACAAAAAACTGCGCAGGACGTTAACAGCTTAAAGGAAGAGGTTGACGGTTTCCATAAATTAAGCGCAGGTGTTGACGATTTGGAAGCTTTGCAGGAGATGGCTGCCGAAGAAAATGATGAAAGCCTGCTTCCTGAAATGGATGAGCTGCTGGCAAAATGCCGCAGCGAGCTGGAGCATTTGGAGCTGGGTATGCTGCTCAGCGGTGAATATGATGCCAATAATGCTATCCTGACACTGCATGCAGGTGCCGGCGGCACCGAAGCGCAGGATTGGACCAGTATGCTGCTGCGTATGTTTACCCGTTTTGCTGAGCAAAACGGCTTTGCGTTGGAAATGCTCGACTATCAGCCGGGTGATGAGGCCGGTGTAAAAAGTGCTACCATTCAGGTTAACGGCCACAATGCTTATGGCTTCTTGCGCTCTGAAAAGGGTGTACACCGTCTGGTGCGCATTTCTCCGTTTGATGCCAATGCCCGTCGTCATACCTCCTTTGCTGCGGTAGATGTAATGCCGGAGCTGTATGATACTGTTGATGTAAATATTAATATGGATGAGGTGCGCGTCGATGTTTACCGTTCCAGTGGTGCCGGCGGTCAGCACGTCAATAAAACGTCCTCTGCTGTACGTATGACACATGAACCGACTGGTATCGTTGTTCAATGTCAGAATGAGCGTTCCCAAATTCAGAACCGTGAGCGCTGCCTGCAGATGCTGCGTGCAAAATTATATGAATATGAAAAGGCTAAGCAGGATGCTCTTGTCAGCGATATTGCCGGTGATTACCAGAATATCGAATGGGGCAGCCAGATCCGTTCCTATGTGTTCCAGCCCTATACTATGGTTAAGGACCATCGTACAGGTTGCGAAACAGGCAACATTCAGGCTGTTATGGATGGCGATCTGATGCCGTTCGTAGAAGCATATCTGCGCAGTCAGCAGAAAAAGGTTTAATAAAGCGAGGTCTGGACAGGTGAATTTTATGAAAAGCCGATATAATCCTTTGCTTTTGGCAGTAATCGTAATCGGTCTGGTTTGTGCCTTATGGCTGAACGTTGTCCGTCACGATGTTGAACAAAAAAACAATACTGTAGAAATGGCTATGGAGTACGAGGGCTTACGTAAGCTGGCCGCTTTGCAGGGCCTGCCGGAGGAGGATGTACTGCGTCAGTTTAAGGATGCAGGCATCAACTCGCTGATGATTTTCGATACTACGTTGGAGCGCCTGACTAAAAACGGCGAACTCTGGATGGTAACTGGCGGTGAGCTGCGTCAGGCAGCTGCGCTTGGTTCAGGCATGGGTGTTTTCGCTAATGTGGGAGCCGGCGATGTTGAAGAAAATGCTGCTTACGTTGCTGCTACTGACAAGCAGTCTGTCTTAGATGATGTAGAGCAGGATTTGTGCCTGCGCTACGGTGCTGACCGTGTAAAGGTTGTAAGTGAAAATCCGCGTATTATCAAAATCAAAGGCAGCACTACACTTCTGCCTGATGGTAAATACGATGAGCCTCAGGGACTGCTGCAGGCTCCTTTAGGCTTGCCGGTGCAGGATATGCGTAAGGTTGCTGCGTTGGGCTTCAAAATTATCGTACGTCCGCAAAATTATGTGGATGTAACGGATGAGCAGATTGACAGCATTTTTGCCCGCATTAAAGAAGCAGGTGTACCGGTTGATGCTCTGATGCCCTGCGGCACCGAGGTTGTGGGCTATCCTAATAAAATGCAGCATTTGGGCGAGCGCATGAAGGAAAACAACATGACGCTGGTAATGCTGGAGCATTACACCCAGCTGCAGTTTGCCAAAATCGATGGTCTGTTGCCTTTGGCTGAGTTCAATGACTATAAGGCTGCCCGTTCCTATGTTATCGACCCGACCGAGCAAAAGAAAATCAGCGTGGGCGAGGCTTTGCGCCGGTGGGCGCTGACGGACGAGGAGCGCAATATCCGCGTGAACTATATCCGTCCCTTCCTGATGCCTGAGGGTGGTCAGGATATTATGAAGACTAACCTGAAGTATGTGCGTGATATTAAGGCCAGCGTTGAAGCGCGTGGTTATACTATCGGCGAAGCAGGTGTTTTCAGCGCCGAAAACAAAGATGGCTTTGCACCGTACTTCCCCGCTAAGGTAAGCTTTATTCCTATTGTATTGGCGATTGCCGCCGGTGTAGTGCTGTATCTTGCGTTGCTCTTTAACCTGGGCGGTAAGCAGCAAATAGCACTGTGGGCTGTTTTTTCTGCCGGAGCTTTGGCACTGCTGTTTATCGGCCGCGGCCTGTTTACGCGTCAGCTGCTGGCTTTGGCGGCAGCAAGTGTTTTCCCGGTGCTTTCGATGAATGTTATCTTTAACATTTGGGATAAAAATACGAGTGATAAGCATAGTCTGCTTGCTATTTGCTGGAACGGTATCTGGCAGCTGGCGCTGGCTATTGCTTTGTCTTTGGTGGGTGCAGCCTTCCTGTCGGCTATTTTGACAGACAGCCGCTTCCTGCTGGAAATTGATATTTACCGCGGCGTAAAATTAACCTTTATTCTGCCGGTTATGCTGACAGCAGTTCTCTTTATGAAACGCTATGACCTGCTGCAGGTTGTGGGCAAAGGCTTGAAAACTCTGTGGGAGCGCCTGAACGGTCTGCTTGATACAGAGATTACCTTCCGCCATGTAGCAGTGCTTGCGGTACTGCTGTTTATTGCTTATTATTTTGTCGGCCGCAGCGGTCACACCGGTGGTGTGCCTGTACCGGCAATTGAATTGAAGATGCGTGCTTTCTTAGAGCAGCTGATGTATGCACGTCCGCGCGAAAAAGAATTTATGATCGGTCATCCGGCATTTTTCGTAGCAGTGCTTGCTGTTTACCGTTGCGCACCACGTTGGTGGCAGTTTGTACTTACCTGTGCTGCCGTTATCGGACAGGGGAGTTTGGTGCAGACCTTCTGTCATATGCGTACACCGGTTGTTATGAGCTTTGTACGTGCTCTCGACGGCTATGCTGTTGGCGTTGTATTCGGCGTAATCGCTGTACTGGTGCTTGGCATGCTGTTGCCTTTAGTTGTTAAGTTTAGAAGGAGATACCTTGAAGAATGAGTAAGATCGTGATTTCCGGATACTATGGATTTGCTAATGCCGGAGATGAAGCTATGCTGACCGCGATCATTAAGGCTTTGCGCAGTACGGAAAAGACTGTGGAACTGACGGTTATCTCAGGCAATCCGCCCGCTACTGCCGCAAGACACAAGGTGAATTCTCTTCATCGTTTCAGCTTTTGCAAAATTTTTGCTGCCCTCATGGACTGCGACCTGCTGCTCAGCGGCGGTGGCAGTCTGCTGCAGGATGTTACCAGCAAGCGCAGTCTGTTATATTATCTGTTTATCCTGGCTTTGGGCCTGTTGCTCAAAAAAAAGGTCATGCTTTTCGGTCAGGGTATAGGACCTATCCATAACAGACTTATGCGCAGGCTGACTAAATTTATCTGCAGCCGGGTGGATTTAATTACCGTGCGTGATCAAGATTCTTTGTATGAACTGCGTCGCATCGGTGTACCGGCGGAAAAGGTGCAGCTGACAGCCGATTCTGTGCTGACTTTGCCGCAGGAGAGTAAGGAAAAAGGACTCGAGCTGCTGCAGCAGTTTGGGGTGCCGCAAGATAAAATGCTGATAGCTATAAGTGTACGTAAATGGCAGGAGGACGATAAGTACCTGCTGGAGCTGGCTAAGGCTGCGGATATTCTGGCTAGGGAATATAAGGCACATATTGTGCTGCTGCCGCTGCAATATCCTGTGGATGTGGCTGCCTGCAACAGATTACAGCACTTTATGAGGAGCAAGGCAGACAGTACTGTTTTGGCAACAGGATGTGATACCGAGCAGTTTTTGTCACTGATGGGTAACTTTAATCTGCTTATCGGTATGCGTCTGCATGCACTGATTTTTGCTGCAGTTATGGAGCTGCCTTTTGTGGCTGTATCCTATGACCCCAAAATTGACGGCTTTGTTAAAGACATTAACGGCATCAGCGCAGGAGCTGTGGAAACACTGCAGGCTGCGCAGGTAGTTGCGTCTGCGCGCAAGGCGCTGGCCTCTGCCAATGCTGCTCATGGACTTTTGGATACATTGAGAGCGAAAGCTTTTTTAAATGCAAAGGAAGCCTTTGATTTATTAAATTGAGAGGAGATTGAAGGTAGTGCTGAAAATGACTGATGTAAGCAAGGTATATCCCGGTGGGTCTGTTGCCTTGCAGAACGTCGATATTCATATTGAACCAGGCGAATTCGTCTTTGTTGTAGGACCTAGCGGCGCTGGTAAGTCTACCTTTATCAAAATGCTGTTCCGTGAGGTTCTGCCGACCACGGGCAGCATTTTTGTTAATGGCGTGGATATTTTATCGCTGACACCTAATGAGATTCCGTATATGAGGCGTCAGCTGGGCATAATTTTCCAGGATTACCGCCTGCTTCCGGACCGTACGGTTTATGAAAACGTAGCTTTTGCTATGGAGGTAATAGAAACACCGCGCCGCAAGATTAAGCGCAGAGTGTTGAACGTATTGGATCTTGTCGGCCTGCGTCACCGTGCCGATGCTTATCCTAATGAGCTGAGCGGCGGCGAGCAGCAGCGTATCGCTATTGCCCGTGCTATTGTCAACGATCCTATTATGGTAATTGCCGACGAACCTACAGGTAACCTGGACCCGGAAACAAGCTGGGATATTATGGAAATCTTTAAGGAAATTAATGCTGAAGGAACTACGATTGTTATGGCAACTCATGATAAAGAAATAGTTGATGCCATGGGCAAGCGCGTTATAGCCATAGAGGACGGGCATATCGTACGTGATGAAGCAAGCGGGGTATATGGTTATGAGCTTTAGTACAAAAGAATATTTTGTTAAGGAAACCTATAAATCTATCAGGCGTAACGGCTTTATGAGCTTTGCTTCTATTTCGACTGTAGCGGTTTCGCTGTTAGTGCTGGGAATGTTTCTGCTGATTTTTCTCAACACCAACAATTTGGCACAGTATCTGGAAAGTCAGGTACAGGTGTCGGTCTATATGCAGGATAATGCCTCTGCGGAGGAGCTGAAAGCAGTAGAGGCGAAGCTGAAGAAGATGCCCGGCGTAGTCAAGGTAACGCCGGTAAGCAAGCAGCAGGCTCTGGCACGCTTCAAGGAGCGTCTTGGCGATCAGGAGCAGCTGCTCAACAGCTTGGGTAAGGACAATCCGTTCCCAAATTCCTTTGAGGTGCAGGTGGATAATCCGGAGCGTATCAAGGTTATCACGCCTTCTATCGGACAGCTGCCTAAGGTAGAAACAGCTAAATTCGGTCAGGAGGTTGTGGAGCACCTATTTTCTCTGACCAAAATATTGCGCTTCGGCGGCATTGTACTGGTTATATTTTTAGCTATGGCAACGCTGTTTATTATTTCCAATACTATCCGTCTGACGGTTTTTGCCCGCCGTAAGGAAGTTGTCATTATGAAATATGTAGGTGCAACCGACTGGTTTATCCGCTGGCCGTTTTTGCTGGAAGGAATGACCTTAGGCTTTTTCGGCGCTGTGATTGCATCTGTCTGCATTAACAGTCTTTACGCCGGCCTGTTGGAAAGAATCCATGCTACTCTGGCCTTTCTGCCGCTATTACCGACATCTCCCTTATTGTTTTATGTAACAATATTTTTACTGGCGGCAGGTACCGGTATCGGCGCTTTGGGCAGTTATATCTCCTTGCGTAAGTTCTTGCGCGTTTAAGGGAGGCAGAAGTGATGGAGAAAAAGAAGCTGGGCGGTCTGCTGCTGGCATTATGGCTGGCGGTGCTGCCGCTTTACGGAGCCATGTGCTTTGCCGATACTGCTGATGACAAGCGTGCCGAGCTGAATGATGTACGTCAGCGTATGGAGCGGATGCAGACCCGCAAGGAGCAGGCGCGCAGGAAGGCTGAAAGCGCCAGCGCGGAGCTTAGCGAGGTTATGGGCAGCCTTAACGAGCTGCAGGCACAGGCTAATAATCTGCAGAAAAAAAGCGATACTCTGCAGGGAAAAATAAATGATAACCAGGCTAAGCTGGAGAAAAAGCAACAGGAAATGCAGGCGCGGATGTTGATTTACCGCAAGCGTCTGCGTGATATTTATATCAACGGCCAGATAAATTATCTGGATGTGCTTTTGGGTGCCAAGGATTTCAGTGATTTTTCCTCGCGCATGTATTTGCTGCAAAAAATCATCAGCCGCGACCTGGAGCTGTTGGAAAAGCTGAAGCAGGATGCTGCGGAAATCAACAGCCGCAAGGAGCAGCTGGCAGCTGAAATGAAGGAAATCAAGGCTACCCAGACAGAGCTGGAAGCAAAAAAGGCTAAAGTAAATAAGCTACGTGAGCAGCGTGCCTATATGCTTTACAAGGCCCAGGAGGAAGAACAGTCCAGCCAGGAAGAATATGAGCGTCTGCTGGCTATTTCGGAAAATATCGCCTCTATGCTGCGTAATATGGAAAACTCAGGCGGCGGTGCTCCTGCAGGACAAGGCGGTACAGGTCAGTTTATGTGGCCTTGTAACGGTCCGATTACCTCCTACTATGGTTGGAGAACGCATCCGATTTTCGGTACAACCAAGTACCATAGCGGTATGGATATTGCTGTTGATTCAGGAACGCCGATTCACGCTGCTGACAGCGGCACGATTGTTTACAGCGGCTGGCTTGGAGGCTACGGCAACTGCGTAATGATTGACCATGGCGGCGGTCTGGTAACGCTTTATGCACATAATTCGGCGTTAAATGTTGGTGAGGGGCAATATGTAAGCAAGGGCGCGGTAGTTGCCTATGCCGGCAGTACCGGTTATTCTACCGGACCGCACTGTCACTTTGAGGTGCGTCTGCATGGCGAGCTTACGGAGCCGTTAAATTATTTACCGTGACAGATATAAACGGAGGCAAGAAAAGTGTTTAGAAAAAGAAGATGGCAGCTTGCAGCCTGCTGCCTGCTTACAGCGTTGCTGACTACCGCAGCGGTAGTGGGAACAGAAGCTGTGCTGTTAAACAGGTTGACGGGCAGTGCCTCTGAATCGGTGCGTTTTTTGCGCACTATGAACCTTTTAAAGCGTAACTATAATGGTGAGGTAGATAATCACCAGCTGTTTGACGGCGCAATAAAAGGTATGGTGGAAGCTGCAGGCGATCCCTATACAGTTTATCTTAACAGTAAGGATTTTCAGCAGCTGAGTGAAATGACAGGGGGCAGCTTTGGCGGTATCGGTATTGTTTTTGGCAAACGCGGTAATGACTATGTAGTTATTTCTGCTTTAGAGGATAATCCGGGCGCAAAAGCTGGTATTAAGAGCGGCGATATTATTACTGCGATTGACGGAAAACCGACGCGTGATATGAACATGGAGCAGGTAGCCAACAAAATCCGCGGCAAGCATGGCACCGTCGTCAAGCTGGAGCTCAAGGGCAAGGATGGTAAACTGCGTACTGTGAGCGTTGAGCGTGGCGAAATCAAAAATCCGTCTGTTGGCGGTCAGCTTTTGCCGGATACAAAAATCGGTTATATCAGAATAGCCGTATTTAATGAAAATACCGGTGATGACTTTGCAAAAAAATACGCAGAGCTGGAGAAACAGGGCATGCAGGCTCTAATTCTTGATCTGCGCAGCAATCCCGGCGGTGTTTTTGATGCAGGTGTTGCAGTTGCCGGTATGCTGGTGCCTAAGGGACCGATTGTTTCTGTTGTAGATAAAAACGGCAACAAGTATGAAGAAACCTCCAGCCTGGAGAAGGTGAAATATCCTTTGGCTGTGCTTGTTGATCATGGCAGTGCCAGCGCTGCGGAAATTGTTGCCGGTGCGATTAAGGATACCAAAAGCGGTAAGCTTTTCGGTACCAAAACCTTCGGTAAAGGCAGTGTGCAATCGGTATACCGCCTGGACAGAAATACGGCAGTGAAAATTACGGTAGCCAAATATTATACACCGTCCGGTGTTTCCATTCATAATGTAGGTATTGAGCCTGATGTGAAGGTAGAGCTGCCGGAGGATGCTACTATCGATGTTCAGCTGAAGGCAGCGGAGGACTATCTGCTGCAGCAGCTGCAGTAAGGAGGTATAAAAATGTTATTTATCTGTTACCCGAAATGCTCGACCTGCAAAAAGGCAGAGCAGTATCTGCAGGCTAAAGGCCTGAGCTTTACTGTGCGTGATATCAAGACTGATAATCCGACAGCTGACGAGCTGCGTACCTGGTATGCAGCCAGCGGTTTGCCATTGAAACGCTTCTTCAACACCAGCGGTAATCTGTATAAGCAGCTGGGACTGAAGGATAAGCTGCCGACAATGAGCGAGGACGAGCAGCTGGAGCTGCTTGCAAGCGATGGTATGCTTGTCAAACGTCCGTTGGTAATTTATGACGGCGGCGTGTTGGTTGGCTTTAAACAGGCTGAATATGACGAGAAGCTCTGATATATTGATTTAAAATAACTTTGGAAAAACAGGCAGAACTTATGTGACAGGTCTGTCTGTTTTTTCTCTTTCGGAAGTACAGTTACTTTGCCGTCACGAAAACAGCAAATGTGCTAAAATATACTTAGAATTATTTTTGGGAGGGGTTTAATGAAAAAGTTGTTGTGCATATTATGCAGTTTATTGATAGTGCTGTTTGCGGCAACAGGTTTTGCGTCAGGCAGGGAAAAAAGAGTTGTATTAGGTATTGAACGCATTGATGAGCCGTTTGCTAAGCAGCTGCTTGCAGGGAAAAGGCTTGGATTGTTTACTAATCAGTCCGGCGTGGACAGCAAGCTTCGCAGCAGCACAGAGCTGCTGCAGAAGAGCTATAATCTGACGGCACTGTTTGTGCCTGAGCATGGATTGTTCGGCGCTGTGGCGGCAGGCGAAACCTTTGAGAGTCACACCTATAAGGATATACCTGTACACAGCCTGTATGGAGAAAATCGCAGGCCTACGGCAAAAATGCTGGATGAGATTGACACTATGGTGGTTGATATTCAGGATGTCGGCATTCGTCACTATACATATTTTTCTTCGCTTGCTTATATAATGGAAGAATGTGCCAAAGCGAAAAAGCGGGTTGTTGTTTTGGACCGCCCTAATCCTTTAGGCGGTGCTATGCAGGGACCGGTTCTCAAACCGGAATATAAAACCTTTATCGGGCTTTACGAGCTGCCGTTGCGTCATGGTCTTACTATAGGTGAATTTGCAAGCTATATCAACGCTACGCAGCATATCGGCTGTGAGCTGGCGGTGGTGCCTATGAAGGGATGGTCACGCAGAGAGCTGTGGCAGGATACAGGCCTGCCATGGGTACAGACATCTCCGCTGATTCCTACGGCGGCGACCGCTTTCCTGTATGGCGCTACCGGTGTAAGCGGTGACAGTAATCTTTCCGTGGGTGTCGGGACAGCTAAACCGTTTTATTTTCTGGGAGCACCCTTTGCTGATGCGGATGCCGTAAAGGCTGCTTTGGATGAAAAGCAGCTGGCAGGCGTAGCTTTTAGAGCAGCGCGCTTTACACCGCGTTACGGCACCTACAGCGGTGAGCTGGTGCAGGGCGTAGAAATTTATCTTACGGATTTACGTAAGGTTAATCTGCCTGAGCTGGATTATATTTTGTTTACTACATTTAAAGGATTATATCCTGAGCAGGTAAAAACACCGGAGCGCGGTTATGGCAGCAAAGGCTATAAGCTGGATATTGCGCTTGGAGAAAGCAGCTTGCGTGAAGGTGAAGCGCCAAAAACAGCTTTTGCACGCTGGCATCAGGAATGTGCGGCCTTTGCGCAGCAGGTAAAGCCTTATCTGCTGTATAAGTAAAGCTGCAGAGAATTTAACATTTTTGTTGCATTCTTAGGCAGGATAACAATGCCGCAGGCAAGAATAAAAATAATATAGCGTAACAGCGTAAAATTTTATTTTATTAACGATAAGGAGCTGACATATAATGAATGCAGAATTACAGGCATTAAAGGAACGCAGAAGCGTGCGCAAATATAAGGCAGATATGGTACCGCAGGAGCTGATTGACCAGGTTATCGACGCAGGTCTTTATGCTGCCAGCGGTCATGGTGAACAGGATTCGATTATTGTTGCGGTTACGAATAAAGAGGTGCGCGACAAGCTGTCGAAGATGAACCGTGCTATCATGGGTACGAAGAGTGATACGTTTTATGGTGCGCCGGTTGTTTTGATTGTGCTGGCGCCGAAGAGCAACAAGAATGCTATTTATGACGCAAGCCTTATTATGGGTAACCTGATGCAGGCGGCTCATGCCGTTGGTCTTGGCAGCTGCTGGATTAACCGCGCTAAGGAAGAATTTGCTTCCGAAGAAGGCAAACAGCTGCTGAAGGAATGGGGCATTGAGGGAGAGTATGAAGGTGTAGGCCACTGCATCCTCGGTTATACTGACGGAACGGTTCCTCAGGCTGCTCCGCGTAAAGCAAACCGTGTATTTTACGTAAAATAAAAACGTCCTTAACGAAAGGGGGAAGAAGAATGCTGAAAAAAACTGCTCTTTGCTTAAGTCTGCTGCTGGTTGCTGCATTTCCCTGTATTGCAGGAGCTGCCACTCCTATTAACAGCGCAGGCTATTATAAAAATATCAAGCTGTGCGGTAAAGTGAAAATTGTTGACAGCTTTCCCGATATTAAGGTAAAGGTTGTCGACAGCTTCCCGGATCTTAAGGTAAAGGTTGTCCAAAGCTTTCCCAATAATATAGGCGAGTGGCAATTTGTTGAGTACGGTGAAGATTTCAGAGTTCAGTTTGTTGATAGTTTTCCGGATATAAAAATCAAATACGTTTCTTCCTTCCCGGGCGTGGCAAAATAATATACATATGAGCTGTCAGAAGTGTTGGCAGCTCTTTTTTTATGCGATATTTAAGGTGAATGCTATGTTGAAAAAGTACTCCTTGGGTGTACTTTATGTATGAAGAAACAGTCAATGAAACACTTGGCTACGTGTAAAGAAAGAAGCGCATTAACACGGCAGAAAGCGCTGCTAATTTTTTTAAAAAAGTTGCTAAAAAGTGTTGACAGCTTGTGCATGAGATGTTACAATATACAAGTATCGCGGGAGAGCTATGCGCTCGATGAAGGAGGTAACATGATGGCACTTGAAGCTTTAAAACAAGCTGAAAAGCATACTGTAGGCGTTAAGCAGACAGAAAAAGCTGTAGCAAGACAAGTTGCCGCTGTCGTCTATATCGCAAGTGATGCGGACGAGAGAGTTACCGGCAGGCTGATGCAACTGTGTCGGGAAAATTCAGTACCGGTTGAAAACACAGAAACGATGCTGGAAATCGGCAGAGCCTGCGGCATAAACGTCAAAGCAGCAGCGGCTGCGATACTTAAAGCCGATAAGGGCTTGGCGTGAGCCGAGTTTTTATAATCATTAAAATCTAATTGTTTGGAAAGGAGGTGCCGATATGCCTACAATTAACCAATTGGTTCGCAAAGGTAGAGAGGTTCTGAAAAGCAAATCTACTGCACCGGCATTGAAAGAATGCCCGCAAAAACGTGGCGTCTGCACTCGTGTTTACACCACTACCCCGAAGAAACCTAACTCTGCACTTCGTAAAGTAGCTCGTGTACGTTTGACCAACGGCATCGAAGTTACTGCTTATATCCCGGGTATCGGCCATAATCTTCAGGAACACAGTGTTGTTCTGATCAGAGGCGGAAGAGTCAAGGACCTTCCTGGTGTGCGTTACCATATCATTCGTGGTGCTCTTGATACTGCAGGCGTTGCTAACCGCAACCAATCTCGCTCCAAGTACGGTGCAAAACGTGCTAAAGCAAAGAAATAATTTCAAGAAAACATTAAGAATGATTTAATCCTAAGGAGGGAAACACATGCCGAGAAAAGGCCCTGTAACTAAAAGAGACGTACTGCCGGATCCGGTGTACGGTTCTAAGCTTTTAACTAGATTTATCAATAAAATTATGCTCGACGGCAAAAAAGGCGTTGCAGAACGTATTGTATACGATGCATTCGACCTGGTTCGTGCAAAGACTGGCAAAGATCCTTTGGAAGTGTTCGATGCTGCTATGCAGAACGTAATGCCGCTGCTGGAAGTTCGTGCCCGTCGTGTTGGTGGTGCAAACTACCAAGTACCTGTTGAAGTACGTGCTGACCGCAAAACCACCCTGGGTATCCGTTGGCTGGTAAACTACTCTCGTCTGCGTGGTGAGCGCACCATGTACGAGCGTGTAGCTGGTGAGATCATGGACGCTTCCAATGGCACTGGCGCAGCTGTTAAGAAACGCGAAGATACCCACAAGATGGCAGAAGCAAACAAAGCATTTGCTCATTACCGCTGGTAATGACCTGTCTCAGTTAATTTGAGGAGGATAAAGAAGTGGGCAGATTAATTCCGCTTGAGAGAACTAGAAATATCGGCATCATGGCTCACATCGATGCTGGTAAAACCACCACCACCGAACGTATTCTGTTCTATACCGGCAGAGTACATAAGATTGGTGAAACTCATGAAGGTGCTGCTACCATGGACTGGATGGTTCAGGAACAAGAGCGTGGTATTACCATCACCTCTGCTGCAACCACCTGCTACTGGGAAGGTTCCGAGCACCAATTCGATAAACATCGTATCAACATCATTGATACCCCGGGCCACGTTGACTTTACTGTAGAAGTTGAACGTTCCCTGCGCGTACTTGATGGTTCCGTTGCAGTTTTCTGTGCTAAGGGCGGTGTTGAGCCTCAGTCCGAAACCGTATGGCGTCAGGCTGACAAATACCATGTACCCCGTATGGCATATGTAAATAAAATGGATATTACCGGTGCAGACTTCTATCGTGTAATTGACATGATGAAGACTCGTCTGAATGCCAATGCAGTACCTATTCAACTGCCTATCGGTTTTGAAGATACTTTCCAAGGCATGATTGACCTGATCAAAATGAGAGCAATCGTTTATGATGATGCACTCGGTAAAGAAGAAGAGTTCGTAGAAATCCCGGCTGACATGAAAGAAAAAGCTGAGGAATACCGTGCAGCATTGGTTGAAGCTGTTGCTGAATCCGATGACGAGCTGATGATGAAATATCTGGAAGGCGAAGAGCTGACCGAAGAAGAAATCCTGGCTGGTATCCGTAAAGCAACTATCGCTTGCAAAATGACTCCGGTTTGCTGCGGTTCTTCCTACAAAAACAAAGGCGTTCAACCGATGCTGGACGCTGTAATCCAATTCATGCCTGCACCGACAGATGTTCCTAACATCAAAGGTGTAAACCCTGAAACCGGCGAAGAAGACGAGCGTCCGTCCAGCGACGAAGCTCCGTTCTCCGCACTGGCATTCAAGATTGCTACCGACCCGTTTGTTGGTAAGCTGGCATTCTTCCGTGTATACTCCGGTACCTTGACTGCTGGTTCTTATGTATATAACTCCACTAAAGGTAAACGCGAGCGTATCGGTCGTATCCTGCAAATGCATGCTAACCACCGCGAAGAAATTGAACAAGTTTACTCCGGTGATATCGCAGCTGCTGTAGGTCTGAAAGACACCACTACCGGTGACACTCTCTGCGATGAGAAAAACGAGATCATCCTCGAATCTATGGTATTCCCTGATCCTGTAATCTCCGTTGCAGTTGAACCTAAAACTAAAGCTGACCAGGAAAAAATGGGCATCGCCCTGCAAAAACTGGCAGAAGAAGATCCGACCTTCCGTGTTCACACTGATCCTGAAACCTCCCAAACCATTATTTCCGGTATGGGCGAGCTTCACCTGGACATCATTGTTGACCGTCTGCTGCGCGAATTCAAAGTAGGCTGCACTGTTGGTAACCCGCAGGTTGCTTACCGCGAAACCATTCGCAAAGCTGTTAAATCCGAAGGTAAATTTGTTCGTCAGTCCGGTGGTAAAGGCCAATATGGTCATTGCTGGCTGGAAATCGCTCCGCGTGAACCTGGCGAAGGCTTCCTGTTTGAAAACAAAGTTGTTGGCGGCGCTATTCCTAAAGAATACATCGCTCCTATCGAAGCAGGCGTTAAAGAAGCTATGGAGAACGGCGTAGTTGCTGGTTATCCGATGGTTGATATCGCAGTTACTGTTTATGATGGTTCTTACCATGAAGTCGATTCTTCTGAAATGGCATTTAAGATTGCCGGTTCTATGGGCTTCAAGTCCGGTGCTGAAAAAGCTAACCCGGTTATCCTTGAGCCTTACATGAAAGTAGAAATTACTGTTCCTGAAGAATACATGGGCGACGTAATCGGCGACGTTAACTCCCGCCGTGGCCGCATCGAAGGCATGGAAGCTCGTAACGGTGCACAAGTAATCAATGCATTCGTTCCGCTGGCTGAGATGTTCGGTTATGCTACCGACCTGCGCAGCAAAACCCAAGGCCGTGGTAACTACTCTATGGAAGTAGACCACTACGAAGACGTTCCCAAAAACATTGCTGAGGCAATTATTGCTAAAAACAAAGGCACCAACTAAGCCTAGTTTTAACAAACAACCTTAAGGAGGAAATTCACAATGGCAAAAGCTAAATATGAAAGAACTAAACCGCATCTGAATATCGGCACCATCGGTCACGTTGACCATGGCAAGACTACTCTGACTGCTGCTATCACCAAAGTACTGGCTGAAAAAGGCGGCGCTGAATTCATGGACTACTCCATGATCGATAAAGCTCCGGAAGAACGTGAACGTGGTATTACCATCAACACCTCTCACGTTGAATATGAAACCGCAACCCGTCACTATGCACACGTTGACTGCCCGGGCCATGCTGACTATGTAAAGAACATGATCACCGGCGCTGCTCAGATGGACGGCGCAATCCTGGTAGTATCCGCTGCTGACGGCCCGATGCCTCAGACTCGTGAGCACATCCTGCTGGCTCGCCAAGTAGGCGTACCTGCAATGGTTGTATTCCTGAACAAAGTAGATATGGTTGACGACGAAGAGCTGCTGGAACTGGTAGAAATGGAAGTTCGCGAACTGCTGAGCTCCTATGACTTCCCTGGCGATGACATTCCTGTTGTTGCAGGCTCCGCTCTGAAAGCTCTGGAAGGCGACCCGAAATACGAAGCAAAAATCATGGAACTGATGGACGCAGTTGACAGCTACATTCCGCTGCCGGAACGTGCAACCGACAAACCGTTCCTGATGCCTGTCGAGGACGTATTCACCATCACCGGTCGTGGTACCGTTGCTACCGGCCGTGTAGAGCGTGGTACTGTTAAAGTTGGCGACACCGTAGAAATCGTTGGTATGAAAGACGAGAAAAAATCTACCGTTGTAACCGGCGTAGAAATGTTCCGCAAACTGTTGGACGAAGCAGTAGCTGGCGATAACATCGGCTGCCTGCTGCGTGGTGTTGACCGTAAAGAAATCGAGCGTGGCCAAGTACTGTCCAAACCGGGCAGCATTCATCCGCACACCAAATTCAAAGGTGAAGTTTATGTACTGACCAAAGAAGAAGGCGGCCGTCACACTCCGTTCTTCAACGGCTACCGTCCGCAATTCTATTTCCGTACTACCGACGTAACTGGCGTAACCGAACTGCCGGAAGGTGTAGAAATGGTAATGCCTGGCGATAACGTAACCATGGAAGTAGAACTGATCACCCCGATCGCTATCGAAAAAGGTCTGCGTTTTGCTATCCGTGAAGGCGGCCGTACCGTTGGCGCTGGCGTTGTTTCCGAAGTAGAAGAGAAATAATTTTTCCGGCATAGTAATGCAAAATACAAGACCGGTCAGCTTATGGCCGGTCTTGATTTTTAAGACTGATTGCCAAAGAAACGCTTTAGAGTAACTAAGCACTGTTTGTGCAGAAAAAATTTGCGTCAGACGGATATTTATAGTTGACATAAAGTGTTAACTGTGTTACTCTATATTAGCGACAATTTGTGATTGGTTTTATTATTATGTACGTAAGCGAGGTGTAACTAAATGCGTAACCTGATTACTTTGGCTTGCACTGAGTGCAAACAGAGAAATTACCAAACCAACAAAAACAAAAAGAACGATCCTGATCGTATCGAGCTCAATAAATATTGCAAGTTCTGCAAAAAACACACTCTGCACAAAGAGACCAAATAATATTGGCTTGTGCGTAACCGGGTAGTAATAGCAAGGATGTGACAAGATGGCCGTTCCGGAAACTACAGACACTGAGAATAAGGGATTCAGCATTTCAACCTTTCTTAGTGAAACTAAAGTAGAATTAAAAAAGGTTACCTGGCCTACCAAACAAGAGCTTATTGCTAACACTATAGTGGTAATTATTGCAGTTGTTTTGTGCGCAGCTCTAATCTGGATTATTGATTCCATCTTTAGTATGTTATTCCGCATGATTTTGCAATAATGAGCTGTAAGGCTTAAGTAAGGAGGGAAGGGGAAGCGTTGCTTTCCGTTTATTCATGGAAGAAGAAAAGCAAGGAAAACATTGGTATGTAATCCATACCTATTCTGGCTACGAAAATAAAGTACGCGCAAACCTGGAACGAAAAGTTCATTCCTTGGGTATGGAAAATGAAATTTTCCGTATTGAAATACCTACGGAAAAAGAGGTTGAAATCACTTCGGATGGCAAGAAAAAGCTTGTTGAGCATAAAGTTTTCCCAGGCTATGTACTGGTGGAAATGATTGTCAATGAGCGCAACTGGTATGCTGTCCGCAATACTGCAGGTGTAACTGGTTTCGTCGGTTCCGATTCTACCCATCCGACTCCGCTTACAGCTGAAGAAGTAAGGCAGATTATGCCTTCGATGGGTATGGAAGTTGAAGCAACTGAAAAACCCGCAAAAATTGATTTTCAGTTACATCAGAGAGTCCGCATCAAGACTGCGCCCTTCATGGATTTTGAAGGCACAATCAGTGAAATTAACGAAGAAAAGGGTAAACTGAAGGTACTCGTTGATATCATGGGACGCGAAACTCCTGTTGAAATTGACTTTACACAAGTTGAAGAAATTGAGTAAGGAGGTGTAATTAAATGCCGAAAAAAGTCGTTAAAATGGTAAAATTACAGGTACCGGCTGCTAAAGCTACTCCGGCTCCTCCGGTAGGTCCTGCACTTGGCCAGGCTGGTGTTAACATCATGGCCTTCGTTAAGGAATTTAACGCACGTACCGAGAAACAAGTTGGCCTCATCATTCCTGTTGAGATCACTGTATTCGAAGATCGTTCCTTTACTTTTGTAACCAAAACCCCTCCGGCTGCAGTTCTGCTGAAAAAAGCTGCTGGTCTGGAAAAGGCTTCTGGTGAACCTAACAAAAAGAAAGTTGCTAAACTGGGTCGTGACAAAGTTCGCGAAATCGCAGAAAGCAAAATGCAAGACCTCAATGCTGCAAACGTTGAAGCTGCTATGAGAATGGTAGAAGGCACTGCACGTAGCATGGGTATTGTAATCGAAGACTAATTTTAAATAGTCTATTTAGTGGGAGGCAAAAGCCGCTTATACCACATAGGAGGATTTTATAACAATGGGCAAAAAGTATGCTGACGCTTTGAAATTAATCGAAGCTGACAAATTCTACTCTCCGAAAGAAGCAGTAGCTCTGGTTAAGAAAACTGCTGCTACCAAATTCGACAGCACTGTTGAAGTTGCTTTCCGTCTGGGTGTTAACCCTAAATACCCTGATCAGCAAGTTCGTGGTGCACTGGTTCTGCCGAACGGCACTGGTAAATCCAAGACTGTTATGGTTTTTGCTAAAGGCCCCAAAGTTGCAGAAGCAGAAGCTGCCGGCGCAGATTTCGTTGGCGGTGAAGAATATGTTGATAAAATCAAGAACGGCTGGATGGCATTTGACGTGTGCATCGCAACCCCTGATATGATGGGTCTTGTTGGTCGTCTTGGTAAAATCCTTGGCCCTCGTGGTTTAATGCCTAACCCGAAGGTTGGTACCGTTACCATGGACGTAACCCGTGCCGTTAAGGAATCCAAAGCTGGTAAAATCGAGTATCGTACCGATAAATCCGGCAATGTACAAGCTCCTATCGGTAAAGCATCCTTTACTGAAGAGCAACTGTTACAAAACTACATGACTTTGGCTGATACCCTGGTTAAGGTAAAACCGGCTGGTGCTAAAGGTCAGTACATGAAAACTATCACCATGTCCTGCACCATGGGCCCTGGCGTTAAAGTTGATGTCCTGAAAGCTAATAGCGACAAATAATTGTAGTTTTACTTAATTTTACTAAATCAGAAGATAATCGGGCCATAGACAGCAGGTGCCACGTGCGTAAGTTTTAACTACGCCTGCCGAGGCTGGAGCGTGAAGATATATTAGACCTTCCGACCTCCGGCTACGGCCGAGAGGTCTTTTTGATTTAATAAAAACATCAAAAAAAGGAGGTGCAATCTAAATGGCAGTTATTAGACCTGAAAAAGTAGCTAAAGTTGCTGAAATTCAAGAGTTGCTTTCTAACTCCAAATGCACTATTTTAGTTGACTTCTGCGGTTTAACTGTTGCTCAGGATACCGAGCTGCGTCGCAAAATGCGTGAAGCTGGCGTTCACTACAATGTAGTTAAGAACACTCTGCTGCGTATTGCTGCAGAACAAGCTGGTATTGAAGGTCTGGAACCTTCTCTGGAGAAAAACACCGCTATCGCTGTTTCCCCGGAAGATCCTGTTGCAGTTGCAAAAATCGTTTGCGAATTCGCAAAAGAAAACAAAGAACTGAAAGTTAAAGTTGGCGTTCTTGATGGCAAAGTTATCGGTGCTGACGAAATCAAAGCACTGGCTTCTCTGCCGCCGAAAGAAGTTCTTATTGCCAAGATGCTGGGCAGCATGAATGCTCCTATCAGCGGTTTTGTCAATGTACTTCAAGGTACTATCCGCAATGTCGTATACGCTCTGGAAGCTGTACGCAAACAAAAAGAGTCCGCTTAATTTGCGGCATGCTGCATAAGGCAGCTTAAAAAATAAAAACTTACTTATTATTGGAGGTAACTATAATGAATAAAGATCAAATCATCGAAGCTATTGAATCCATGACCGTACTCGAGCTGTCCGAACTGGTTAAAGCTCTGGAAGAAAAATTCGGCGTATCCGCAGCTGCTCCGGTAGCTGTTGCTGCTGCTCCGGCTGCTGGCGGCGAAGCTGCTGCAGCTGAAAAAACTGAATTCGACGTAATCCTGACTTCCGCTGGCGCTTCCAAAATCGGCGTAATCAAAGCTGTTCGCGAAGCTACTGGTCTGGGCCTGAAAGAAGCTAAAGAGCTGGTTGACGGCGCTCCGAAAGCTATCAAAGAAAAAATCTCCAAAGCTGACGCTGACGCTCTGAAAGAGAAACTGGAAGCTGCTGGCGCAACTGTAGAAGTTAAATAATCTCGCTGCTACGCTAGTAGCACAATAGATTGTTGATTCGTCTGCAATCCGACTCCCGATGCACTTATGTGTGTCGGGAGTTTTTTTGATTTTCTGCTTCAAAGAATATATAATATTTGCAACGGAACTAGGAGGCGAGTAGAGGATGCAAGTCAATTATCAAGGCAATCGCGATGCAAAAGTAGTCTTGCTTCAAATAATAGGAGAACATGAGTTGCCGTTTATCAAAGATGAACTGTCCCATATAAAAGCTATAACGCAGAGTACAGATTTTTTGTTTATTACAGTGCAGGTGGATAGCTGGAACGACGACCTTTCACCATGGGTGGCAGAGCCGATTTTTGGAGATGCTGCATTTGCCGGCAATGCGGAAAAACTTCTAACACGTATAAAAAATGAAGTAATTGTTCCGTTATTAAGTGAGCATCAAGATATAAAGATTTTTGCGGGCGGCTATTCCTTAGCCGGATTATTTGTATTGTGGGCAGCCTATCAAACAAATTTATTCGAAGGTATAGCAGCAGTATCTCCGTCTGTGTGGTTTCCTAAATTTGTTGATTTTGTACATAACAACAAAATATTAACCAATAGAGTCTATTTAAGTCTTGGCGATAAGGAAGCAAAGACACGTAACAAAATTCTGGCACAGGTGGCAAATGATATTCGTGATGTGTATACATCATTTGAAGATTATAGGTTGAGCAGTATTCTTGTTTGGAATCAGGGAAATCATTTTATAGAACCTGCGTTGCGCATGGCAAAAGGATTTGCTTGGTTGATGAACAATGAAAAGATTCACTCATAAGAACACCCATAGATTGTTGATTCGTCTGCAATCCGATTCCCGATGCACTTAGGTGTGTCGGGAGTTTTTTGATTTTGTGAATGAAGCATAGTCATAGTGCAATTCAGCTGCTTCTTATGCTATAATATAAAAAATGACCTACTATATTGCTGTGTAAAAATGATAGAGATTTTTTATAAAGGAGTTTTATATGCTTACAGACGAAAAACGTAAGAAGCTTTTAGCTGGTACGCTGATAGCAGTAATGCTGACAGGTGTTGCAGGCTGTGGCAACGATAAAGACAGTGAGTGGAAGAATGATAACTCTGCTCAGAATAATCAAGATGAAAAGAAGGATGAAGATAACGGCGGCGGCTTTTTTCATGGCTTCTTTCCCTGGTACTTCATCGGCCGTACCTTTGGTGTAGGCCCGATGGCAGGTGTGCGAACTGCGCCTGCAGCTAACCAGAAGCAGGATAATACAGCTGCAGGTTCAGCTACGGCCAGAGATAGCAGTAATGCAGCTAATGGTGCCTCTGTCCAGCAGGGAACTGCAGGAAGCACGCAAAATTCCAAGCTCGGCAGTACGGGCACTACAGGTAAAAGCGGTATCGGCAGTGGCATGAGCCGCTCCAGCGGCAGCGCAATTTCCTGAGGTGATGAAGATGTATAAATACCGTAAGCCGGATACCTGGCTTGATAAAATTGCTTTGAATATTATGCCGTATGTGGATGCGCCGGAGTGGGAAAACCGTTATCCTACTATCAGCGCGCTGCTCATGAGCAATGCCAATAAGCGTGAGCTGCAGCGCATCAGTGCCGGCCTTACAGCAGCACTGTCCCGCTTGGCAGAGGCTTTACGTACGAATAATGGTGCAATGCCCTTTAATTTGTTTAATATGACGGATAAGCTCACACCGTATATCCTTGCAGATAACTCAGACCATGTGAGCTATATTAACCGTCTTGACTTTGTAAAGAATACTGACGGCTGCTATAAGCTGGTAGAGATCAATTCGGATACACCCTGCGCCTTGCCGGAAACCTTTTATGCCAACAAGGTTGCGGAAGCATATTTTGCTAAGGAGTACGGCCTGCATTTGCAGCCGCGTTCGGATGGTGAGGAGCTGGCAGAACCCTTTTTAAAGCTGTTGGAACAGCCTAAATATGCAGATAAGGATGTAGTACGCATTGCTTTTGCTGCTGATAAAAGCTACAGCGAGGACTGGGCTAATGCCAAATTTTTATTTGAGCGCGTGCAAAAGGTGCTGCGTGAACGCATTTTGAGCAAGCAGCCATTCGTTTGTCGTCTTGTCGGCCTGGATGAGCTGATTGTACATGATGACGGAGTTTACATTCCCAATGAAATCTTCAAAAGTAAGGAAGATAAGCTTGATATACTGTATCGTCTGCATCCGCTGGAGCTTTTGATGGATGATGAAAGCGAAGACGGCTATCCTGTTGGCTTAAAGCTTATGGAGTTAGCTAATTTCGGTGCTGTTGATCTGGTTAATCCGGTAAAATCCATTGTACTGCAGAATAAAGCACTGCTGGCACTGGCATGGTATTTATATCAGCATCGTCTGTTCTGGACACCGCAGGAGGAAGAACTGTTGGCTGCGCATTTAACGCCAACTTATTTGGACAGCAAGCAGTTGGCTGGACAGCGTTATATTAAGAAGCCCATCTTTGGGCGTGAGGGTGCAGGCATTGCTATTGTAGAGCCTGATGGTGCGCTGAGCTACGAGGCGGAGGAATGCGATGACTGCGATTTGATTTACCAGCAGTTTGTTCCTTCAGCAGATGTACAGCAGGAAACAGATAACGGTGAGGCAACAGGCAAGTACACTTATTCCTGCTTTGTAATCAACGGTAAAGCGTCGGAAACCTTTGTGCGTTTGCAGCCGGGAGAAATTACCGGCGTGGAAGCATATTTTGTACCTGTTCTCGATGAAATATAAGAATTTGAGGAATATCCGAAATGAATATCCAAGTATATCAATCTTTTTTGACTGTTGTACAGTGCCGCAGCTTTACGCAGGCTGCGAAATATCTTAATTTTACCCAGCCTACAATCAGCAATCACATCAACGCTTTGGAAGAAGAATACGGCGTTATTCTTTTTACCCGAGATGGCAAGAATGTTTATCTGACGCAGGCAGGTAAAAACTTTGTGCCGATAGCACAGCAGCTGATGGCTGATTATCAGAAAAGCCAGGAGGTAATGCGCCAGTTTCAAAAGAAAAATTACAGTCTGAAAATAGGCGTTTCCACCCAGGGCATAAACTTTTATCTTTTGCCTGTGCTGCTGAAGCTCAAAAAGGAATTTCCCGAGCTGGATATAGAGGTCAACCGCTGTATGACGGTAGAATCGACAATAAACGATGCTTTTGTACAAAAGCTGTATGATTTTGCCTTTGTGCATATTGATGTGCAGCCGCTATATACCAAGCGTGTACAGCTTTGGAACCAACCGATGGTTTTTGTAGCCTCCAAAGAACTGTATGAACAGATGGGAGAAAACAATAATATTTATGATTATCCCTTTATTGCCTATCCTGCAAGTGAGGTGTACTATAAGCATCTGAAATCGAAGGTTGATTTTACGCGTCTGCAAAGTATATTGACTTTCAGCGATTCGGAATCCGTACTGATGGCAGTTGAGCAGAATCTCGGTATAGCTTTGACACCGCGGGTAAAAGTAATGAAGGAACTGGAGCAGGGGACATTAGTCGAATTCCCGGTCAAGTATTCGGGAAATATGCCTATTTCGGTTCTTTATGATTATGAATTTAACTTTACCTTGCCTACGAAACGCTTTTTGGAGCTTTTAAAAGAGTCGCAGGAAAAGATAAAGGGTTAATTTACTTTCTGTTCTTTATATAAGAATAATTTATCAAAATACTATAACAGGAAAAGTAATCTTATTGACTTTTTAATTTAGGACTTCTTCAACGTGTTTGAAGAAGTCCTAAATTTTTAGTATAAAGAAGCGTATAATTAAGCAAATGTCCACGAAACATAGTACGAATTTTGTATACAAAATACAGAACGGCGAATAAATTGCTTATGTATACAAGAAAAATTCCAATAAGTATAGATAAAGAAAATTGTTGAGATAATTAAGCTATAATGATAAAATTTTTATAGATAGCGTTGCTTGCGCAAAATTAAGCCGGCTAGATGACCGGCAGAAATGAGGGTATTATGTCAAAGGATATGAAAAAAACTGAAGAAAAAACAAATAGGCGTATGCCAACCTTTACGGAATCCGTTACTCCTATTATTGCCATGATGGTTATTTTGACTGTTGGCAAAGGTTATCTGGGTTACGCAACCGAGCCGCTGCTGCTTTTGGTAGCTGCTATTGCCGGCCTGATTGCTTACCGCGTTGGTGTTACCTGGGATGAAATGATGGACGAAATCTGCCAGAAGATTGCCAAGGGCATGCCGGCAATCCTGATTCTGACCTGCGTTGGTGCGCTGGTTGGTACCTGGATGGCTTCCGGTACTATCCCGATGATGATTTATTATGGCGTACAGATTGTAAACCCGACCTTTATGCTGGTAACAGCTTTCCTGATTACTGCAGTTGTATCTATCGTAACCGGTACCTCCTGGGGCTCCGTTGCTACCATGGGTGTTGCACTGATGGGTATCGCCAGCACTTTGGGTGTAAACCTGGCAGCTACTGCCGGTGCTGTAATCGCCGGTTCTTATTTCGGTGATAAAATCTCCCCGCTGTCCGATACCACTAACCTGGCACCGGTTGCAGCTGGTTCTACTCTTTATGAACACATTGCTCACATGTTCTGGACTACTGTTCCGGCAACTATTATTTCCCTGGTTGTTTATGCTTTCGTTGGCTTAAAGGGCAATATCGGCGGCGATGTTTCTTCCGAAGCAGTAAGCACTATGCTGACTCAGTTAGATGGCATGTACAACTTTAACATTCTGCTGATTCTGCCTGTACTGCTGATTTTGGCAGGCTCTATCTTTAAGAAACCGACTCTGCCGGTTATGATGGCTTCCACTGTTCTGGCTGGCGCTGAAGCATTGATTTTCCAAAACATCAACCTGAAAAATTTGCTGCTGGCTACCGTAAAAGGCTTTAAAATTTCTATGCTGACAACTCCCGGCTTTGACCCGGCTACTGCTGCTCCGCAGATTATCAAGCTGTTGAACCGCGGCGGTATGGCTGAAATCATGGGCACCACTCTGCTGGTATTCTGCGCATTCTGCTTTGCCGGTATTATGAGCAAGGCCGGTTGCCTGGAAGTAGTTCTGCAAAAAATCCTGACCTTTGCTAAGAGCACCGGCGATCTGATTGCTTCCACAGTTGCTTCCTGTATTACCATGGGCCTGTGTACCGGTAACTCCTACCTGTCCATTCTGATTCCCGGTGAAATGTTCCGTGATGCTTATAAAGCTAGAGGCCTTGCTGCTAAGAACCTGTCCCGTACCTTGGAGGATGCAGGTACTGTATTTGTACCGTTGGTTCCCTGGTCTGCAGCAGGTGCTTATATGACCGCCTGCACCGGCATTGAAACTCTGGATTATGCACCGTGGGCAATTCTCTGCTACACCGGTTTCATTATCGCTCTGTTCTACGGCTACACCGGTATCGGTATTGCTAAGCTGGAAGACGAAAAGAAATAAGCCGGTTGCGCAAGCAAGTCGGCAGTACTGAGCAACTGCTTAGTACACAATGAAAGGAAAAGTGACACATTTTGATTAAGTTAATTAGAAACGCTGACGTTTATGCACCTGCGCATCTTGGTAAAAAAGATGTGCTGGTTATTGCAGATAAGGTAGTGCGTATTGCTGATAAAATCGAAGGCTACGAAGGTATGCCTGAGGTTGAGGTATTTGATTTCAGCGGCAAAAAACTGCTGCCAGGTTACATTGATATGCATATGCACATCACCGGCGGCGGCGGTGAGCAGGGCCCTGCTTCCCGCGTACCCGAAGCAATGCTGAGCCAGATTACCAGCTGCGGTATTACTACTGTTCTGGGCCTGCTGGGTACAGACGGTGTAACCAGAAGCGTAGAAAACCTCGTGGCTAAGGCACGCGCACTGACGGAAGAAGGCATTACTGCCTACTGCCTGACCGGTGCTTACGGAATTCCTTCGCCGACCATTACCGGTTCTATCGAAAAGGATATCATGATGGTTCCACCGATTATCGGCACCAAGATTGCAGTTAGCGATCATCGTAGCTCTAATCCTCAGGGACCGGAGCTGATTGAGGTTGCTACCGCAACCCGTCGCGGTGGCCTGTTGGCCAACGTTGCCGGCCTGGTAACCATGCATATGGGTTCCGGTGTTGGTAAGCTGGACCCGCTGTTCTACGCACTGGACCATTCCGATGTTCCTGCAAAGAACTTCCTGCCTACTCATATGCTGCGTACTCGCGAGCTGATGGAAGAAGGCGCTAAACTCGTTCGTCGCGGCGGCTATTTCGACATGACTGCCGGCAGCACTGATGAAGATATGGAAATCGGCGCTGAGCAGATTATGGAAATCCTGAGCTGGGAGGGCATGAGCACCGATCATCTGACGATGAGCAGTGATGCTTTCGGTTCTCAACCTAAGTTCAATGAAAACGGTGACTGCATCGGTCTGACCTACTGCTCTCCTAAATATCTGCATCTGACTATCAAGAGTCTGGTACGCCGCGGTCTGCCGTTGGAAGAGGCTATCAAGCTGCTGACCTCTACACCTGCCGAGCTGCTGGGCAAAACCGGCGTAAAAGGCTGCGTTGCAGTCGGTGCGGATGCTGACCTGCTGGTGTTGGACGAAAACCTGGATATCGACGCATTGTTTGCTAAAGGCCAGGTTGCATTGCTGGATAAAGAGATTGTACTTAAAGGCCGCTTTGAATAAGCTGTGCCTATGCGAATACAGACACATCGAAGATGGTGTGTCTGTATTTTTTTGACAAAAATCTTGACAACTTGCGTAATTTATGATAACATATCATACTACATCATTATTATTTTTGCAGGTGTAAATTTTGACAACAAATACTGCCGGGTCAGTGGTTGAACGGCGTATCTTGCTTATAATGAAAGATGAGGCAGATCATCGAAGACAACTGACAAGGTCCTTGTGGTAAGAACCTTGTTGTTTTTTTTGTCACGCATGATTCGCCGAGTTTAGTGTGCTGATAATACAAGAAGGGGTGAGGAATTACATGTTTAAACCGGTTCCAGTAGGTGATAGGACTCGGTATAGTTATGCAAGAATCAATGAAATTTTGGCAATGCCTCATTTGATTGACATCCAGAGAAAATCCTACGAATGGTTCGTTCAAAAGGGCCTTATGGAGATTCTGCATGACATTTCTCCTATTAAAGACTTTGCAGGTAATCTGGAGCTTTCCTTTGAAAGCTTTGAATTAGGAACTCCTAAATACAGCGTTGAAGAGTGCAAGGAGAGAGATGAATCCTATTCTGCACCGATGAACGTTAAAGCACGCCTGATTTTCAAAGACAAGGAAAAAGGCGAAATTAAGGAATCCTCTGTATTTATGGGCGACTTCCCGCTGATGACCGATACCGGTACCTTTGTTATCAACGGTGCTGAACGTGTTATCGTCAGCCAGCTGGTGCGTTCTCCCGGCGTTTACTATAGTGTAACTATGGATCCCAGCGGTAAGAAGATTTACGGTACTACTGTAATTCCTAACCGTGGCGCTTGGATTGAATATGAAACTGACATTAATGATATTATTTCTGCTCGTGTAGACCGTACCCGTAAGGTTCCGGCAACCGTGCTGCTGCGTGCTCTGGGCTTGTCCTCCAATGATGAGATTCTGGCTTGCTTCGGCAATCATCCTGCGCTGCTGGCAACTCTGGAAAAGGATACTACCACTAACAGAGATGAAGCTATGCTGGAGCTTTACAAGAAGCTGCGTCCGGGCGAACCTGTTATTCTGGAAAACGCCGTACAGCTGATTGAAAATACCTTCTTCGACAGCAAGCGTTATGACCTGGCTAATGTTGGCCGTTATAAGCTCAACAAAAAGCTTGGCTGGCGCAACCGCCTGAGCGGTACCGTACTGGCTGAGGCTATTGCTGACGAAGAAACCGGCGAAATCATCCTGCCGGCAGGCACTAAGATGACCGATGAAAATCTTGATAAGATTGCAGAAAGTGGCATTTATAACGAACGCGGTCTGCGTGCTGTCAAGGTTCAGAATCATGAAGAAGAAATGCTTCTGATGTTCACCACCGGCATCGATGAAAAAATGCATACCGTTACCAATGAGGATGTATTTGCTTCCTTCAACTATTTGCTGAACCTGATGGATGGCCATGGCACCGGCGATGATATTGACCATTTGGGCAACCGTCGTGTACGCTGCGTTGGCGAATTGCTGCAAAACCAGTTCCGTATCGGTCTCTCCCGTATGGAGCGTGTAGTAAAAGAACGTATGACCATTCAGGACAACGAGGTTATTACCCCGCAGGCTCTGATTAACATCCGTCCTGTTGTTGCTGCTATTAAGGAGTTCTTCGGCAGCAGCCAGTTGTCCCAGTTCATGGACCAGAACAACCCTCTGGCAGAGCTGACTCATAAACGTCGTCTGTCTGCCCTCGGCCCTGGCGGTCTGTCCCGTGAGCGCGCAGGCTATGAAGTCCGCGACGTACACAACTCCCACTATGGCCGTATGTGTCCTATCGAGACGCCTGAAGGTCCTAACATCGGTTTGATCGGTTCTTTGTCCACCTATGCTGTTATCAATGAATACGGCTTTATGGAAACTCCGTACCGTGTTGTTGATAAAGAAAATAAACGTGTAACTGAAGAAATCAGATACATGACTGCGGACGAAGAAGATAAATATATCGTAGCACAGGCCAACGAACCGTTGGACGATGACGGCTACTTCCTGGGCGAGCGTGTTACCGCCCGTGCTAAGGATGATGTCCTCTCCATTACTCCGGATAAGGTTGACCTGATGGACGTTTCTCCTAAACAGGTAGTATCTATTGCAACCGCGCTGATTCCGTTCTTGGAGAACGATGACGCTAACCGTGCTCTGATGGGTGCGAACATGCAGCGTCAGGCTGTACCTCTGCTCTGCACTCAGGCTCCGATTATCGGTACCGGTATGGAATACAAGGTTGCTTCCGACTCCGGCGTCTGCGTTCTGGCTAAACGTGCCGGCGAAGTTATCCGCGTAGTAGGCAACGAAATCCGTGTACGTGCAGAAAACGGTGAAGTGGATGTATATCCGCTGCTGAAATTCAAACGTTCCAACCAAGGTACCTGTGTTAACCAGCGTCCTATCGTCTTTAAAGGCGATAAGGTTACCGAAAAGCAGATTCTGGCTGACGGCCCTGCTACCGATCACGGCGAGCTGGCTTTAGGTCACAACGTAATCGTTGCTTATATGCCTTGGGAAGGCTATAACTACGAGGATGCTGTTCTGCTGAACGAGGATCTTGTAAAGGCTGATATCTTTACCTCTATCCATATTGAAGAATATGATTGTGATGCCCGCGATACCAAGCTTGGTAAAGAAGAAATTACCCGCGAGATTCCTAACGTATCCGACGAAGCTCTGAAGGATTTGGATGAGCGTGGTATTATCCGTATCGGTGCCGAAGTACGCCCCGGCGATATTCTGGTAGGTAAGGTTACTCCGAAAGGCGAAACCGAGCTGACTGCAGAAGAACGTCTGCTGCGTGCTATCTTCGGTGAAAAAGCACGTGAAGTACGTGACAGCTCCCTGCGTGTACCGCACGGCGAAGCAGGTAAGATTGTCAGCGTTAAGGTATTTAGCCGTGAAAACGGCGATGATCTGCCGCCGGGAGTAAACGAACAGGTTCGTGTACATATTGCCCAGAAACGTAAGATTTCCGAAGGCGATAAGATGGCAGGCCGCCACGGTAACAAGGGTGTCGTTTCCCGTATTATGGCACGTGAGGACATGCCTTTCCTGCCGACCGGCGAACCGGTACATATCGTACTGAATCCGTTGGGCGTACCTTCCCGTATGAACATCGGACAGGTACTGGAGAACCATTTGGGCTGGGCAGCACGTGCGCTGGGTATGGAAATTGATACTACCAACCTGGCAGCTAAGCTGAATGCCGTTGAAAAAACCGGCGCAGCAGAAGGTACTCCGGAATTTGAAGCAGCCTTCAAGGAAGAGCTTGCTAATTCTGAAACCGCTAAGAAATTAGAGCATTACGGATACGATTATGAAAAATATGGTATGCCGAAAACTGTTGAAATTGATAAATTCGGTGGCAAGAGCGTAAAAGCAGTACAGATTTCCGTACCTGTATTCGACGGTGCGCATGAGCAGGATATTGCTGATGCACTGGAGCTTGCAGGCATTGATAAAACTGCTAAGACCACTCTGTATGACGGTCGTACCGGTGAACCCTTCGATAACCCTGTTACCGTTGGTCTGACCTATTACCTCAAGCTTCACCATTTGGTTGATGATAAGATCCATGCCCGCAGCACCGGCCCGTACTCCTTAGTTACCCAGCAGCCGTTGGGTGGTAAAGCACAGTTCGGTGGCCAGAGATTCGGTGAGATGGAAGTTTGGGCGCTGGAAGCATACGGTGCTGCTTACACTCTGCAGGAAATCCTGACTGTTAAGTCCGATGACGTTGTTGGCCGTGTTAAGACATACGAAGCAATCGTTAAGGGCGAAAATGTACCTGATCCTGGTATTCCTGAATCCTTCAAGGTACTGGTTAAGGAATTGCAGTCCATCGGTCTGGATATCAAGGTTCTCAACGAGGACGAGGAAGAGGTTTCCTTGCGCGACGATGAGGATGACGATATTGCAACCACCGCTCGTGAGGTTGATTTAGACATCAATGGCCAGGTTGTTGAAAACGCACCTGAAAAGCCTGTTGATGATTATGCTGATAATGACGCTACCGAGGATGATAGTGATTCTGGGGACATCATTGCCGATATGGGTAATTTCACTATTACCGATAATCCCGATGGTGACTTAGATGATCCGACTAATATGTAAGAGAAGGGAGCGAATGATTCTTGATCGACGTAAATAATTTTGTGTCTATGCGTATCGGTTTGGCTTCTCCGGACCAGATTAGAGCCTGGTCCTACGGCGAGGTAAAAAAACCCGAAACCATCAATTACAGAACCCTGAAGCCGGAACGGGATGGCCTGTTCTGCGAAAGAATCTTTGGCCCTACTAAGGATTGGGAATGTCATTGCGGCAAATATAAACGCATCCGTTATAAGGGTATTATCTGCGACAAGTGCGGCGTTGAAGTTACCCGCAGCAAGGTTCGTCGTGACCGTATGGGTCACATCGAACTGGCTGCGCCGGTTTCCCATATCTGGTACTTCAAGGGTATCCCCAGCCGTATGGGCTTGATTCTGGATATTTCTCCGCGTAGCCTGGAAAAGGTTTTGTATTTTGCAAGCTTCATCGTACTTGATCCGGGTGAAGGCACCGACCTGGTTAAAGGCCAGCTGCTGACCGAGCCTGAGTACATGGAAAAACGTGATAAATATCCTGAAGCAGGCATCCGTGTAGGTATGGGTGCACAGGCTATTAAAGAGCTGTTGGAAGCTATTGATCTGGAAGCTTTGACAGAGCAGCTGCGTCATGAAATGAAGGAGCTGAGCGGTCAGCGCCGTGTACGTGCTATCCGTCGTCTGGAAGTAGCGGAAGCATTCCTGAAATCCGGCAACCGTCCTGAATGGATGATTATGGATGTAGTTCCGGTTATTCCGCCTGAACTGCGTCCTATGGTACAGCTGGATGGCGGTCGTTTCGCAACCTCCGACCTGAACGATCTGTATCGCCGTGTTATTAACCGTAATAACCGTCTGAAACGTCTGCTGGAGCTGCATGCGCCCGATATCATTGTCCGCAATGAAAAACGTATGCTGCAGGAAGCAGTAGACGCTTTGATTGATAACGGCCGTCGCGGCCGTCCGGTTACCGGCCCCGGCAACCGTCCTCTGAAATCCTTGTCCGATATGCTCAAGGGTAAACAAGGCCGTTTCCGTCAGAACCTGTTAGGTAAACGTGTTGACTATTCCGGCCGTTCCGTAATCGTTGTAGGTCCTGAGCTGAAAATGCATCAGTGCGGCCTGCCGAAGGAAATGGCTTTGGAGCTGTTCAAACCTTTCGTTATGAAGCGTTTGGTAAACAGCGGTGAAGCAACTAATATTAAGAGTGCTAAGCGCATGGTAGAGCGTGCTACCAACGCTGTATGGGACGTTCTGGAAGAGGTAATCAAGGAGCATCCTGTACTGCTGAACCGTGCACCGACTCTGCACAGACTGGGCATTCAGGCTTTCGAGCCTATCCTGTCCGAAGGCCGTGCTATTAAGCTGCATCCTTTGGTATGTACCGCTTATAACGCCGACTTTGACGGTGACCAGATGGCTGTCCATCTGCCGCTTTCTGTTGAGGCTCAGGCTGAAGCACGTATGCTGATGATGTCCGTAAACAACATCCTGGCACCGAAAGACGGCAAGCCTGTTGCTGTTCCTACCCAGGATATGGTTTTGGGCTCCTACTATCTGACTATTGAAAAGACCAGCAAGGATGACCCGAACGTTAAGGGTGAAGGAACCCGCTACAGCAGCGTGGACGAAGCTCAGCTGGCTTACTTCCACCATGCGGTAGATCTGCAGGTACCTATCGAGGTTTATATTCCCAACAGCGAAATCTATGATGAGGAAAAGGGTGCAGCTGTCGGTGAAACAGGTATGTCCCTGGTAGTTACAACTGTAGGTAACACTATTTTCAATGGCGAGCTGCCTCTGGAAATGCGTTACTATCATAAAGAAAAAGATCAGGTTGTTGAGAAGCACCTGGATGCTTCCGGTAATGTTGTTGAAACAACCGTTGAAGTTGAGCGTTGGCATCTCGGCAAGCTGATTGACAAGAAAGAATTGGGCAGACTCGTTGCTAAGGCTCACAAGCTGTACGGCAACCTGCGTACTGCCGAAATTCTGGATATTGTTAAGAAAATGGGTTACGATAATGCTTGTAAATCCGGTATTTCTATCGCAACCTCCGATATTCAGATTCCTGCTGAAAAAGAAGTTATTCTGGAAGCAACAGAGCATGAGGTTGATAAGGTTGAGCGCCTCTTCCGCCGTGGTTTGATGAGCGATGACGAACGTTATCGTAAGGTAATTGACCTGTGGAACGAAGCAACAGATAAGGTTACCGATAAGCTGATGAAATCCACCATGAACAAGTTCAATCCTGTTTCCATGATGGCTGACTCCGGTGCCCGCGGTAACAAACAGCAGATTCGTCAGCTGGCCGGTATGCGTGGTTTGATGGCCGATCCTTCCGGTCGTATCATTGACCGTCCTATCAAATCTAACTTCCGTGAAGGCCTGACCATTTTGGAATACTTCATTTCTTCTCATGGTGCTCGTAAAGGCTTGGCCGATACCGCACTGCGTACCGCTGACTCCGGTTACCTGACTCGTCGTCTGGTTGACGTTGCACAGGACGTAATTGTCCGTGAGGATGATTGCGATATCGTTGGTATGAACCTGGTTAAGGAACGCAGCCGTCTGAGCAAGGCTGTTCTTGGTGCAAGCCAGAACAAAATCCGCGAAAAGGTTATGGGCCGCACCCTGGCTTCCGGCGTACTTGATGAAGAAGGCAACCTGATTGCTGAAGCAGATACCAACATCACCGAAGAGCTTTTTGCTAAGCTCAACGATGCAGGTGTTGAAGAAATTAATCTCTATTCCGACGAAGATATGAATGGTGAGGATATCGAAAATGTCCGCATCAACATCAGCGATACCTTTGCTCATAATGTGCTGAAGGAAGCAATGATGCATAACTTCAACGGCAAAGAGATAGCAGCAGATATTGTTAACGGTGCAGGCGAGGTGCTGGCACATACCGGCGAAACTATGACCGAAGATATTATCAACGCTGTTCTGGCTGACGGTACCGTTAAGGAGCTGCGTATCCGCAATAACGAAATTGCCGGCATTGAGGTTGAGGCAATTACCGAAGGCAAAAAAGAGAAAACCATCATTGAAACCCTGCATGACCGTATCATTGGCCGTAACTTGGCTGAGGATATTCTGGATGAAAACGGTGAAATTCTCTATCATATCAATGAATATGTTACCGAGCCTATGGCAGAACGTATCTGCCAGCTGCGTGAAAAGGTTAAAATCCGCAGCGTACTTACCTGTAAGGCTAAGTTCGGCGTTTGCCGCAAATGCTATGGCCGCAACCTGGCAACCGGCAAGAACGTTGATGTTGGTGAGGCAGTCGGCACTATTGCCGCACAGTCCATCGGCGAACCTGGTACTCAGCTGACCATGCGTACGTTCCATACCGGCGGCGTTGCAGGTGCAGACGATATTACCCAAGGTCTGCCTCGTGTCGAGGAGCTGTTCGAAGCACGTAAACCGAAACATCCCGGCATTCTGTCCGAGGTTGCAGGTCACGTACACATTACCCAGGAAGGCAATAGCCGCAAGGTAACCGTAATGGCACTGGATGGCGAAAACCAGGAATACCAGATTCCTTACGGCGCTAAGCTGTCTGTTGTTGAGGGTGAGGAAATCGCTAAGGGCGACCGTCTGACCGAAGGTTCTCTTAACCCGCATGACGTACTGCGTATCAGCGGCGTGAAGGCTACCCAGAACTATCTGGTATCTCAGGTAGTAGGCGTTTATAAGTCTCAGGGCGTAGATATCAACAGTAAGCACATCGAGGTTATGGTTCGTCAGATGATGCGTAAAATCCGCATCGAGGAATCTGGTGACACTACAATGCTGCCGGGTGAAGACGTTGATGTGGCAGAATTTGAAGAGCAGAATACAGAGATGCTGGAAGCAGGCAAGACTCCTGCAGAAGGACGTGCTATCCTGCTGGGTATCACCAAAGCTTCTTTGGCTACCGACTCCTTCCTGTCTGCTGCTTCCTTCCAGGAAACCACCCGCGTACTCACCGATGCCGCTATCAAGGGTAAGGTTGACCCGCTGCTGGGCCTGAAAGAAAACGTTATCATTGGTAAGCTTATTCCGGCTGGTACTGGTATGAGCCGTTACCGTGATATCAAAGTTAAATATAATGTTCCGATGCCGGAAGTTCAAACTGCTGAAACTGCTGAAGCAGAGGAAACTACTGATAAGGAATAACGTATAAGCAAGTGCGCCTCAAAGCCTTAGGCTCTGAGGCGCTTTGCTCTATGAGGAGAACGATTTATGCTGATAAAAAAATTTCCTGTTCCCTGTCGCGTGGATTATGTTCCTTCTCCCTATGAGCCGGATGAGGACGGCGTGCAGGATGTCGGCTATTATAACGGCAAGCTGAGCGATGGCCGTGCCTATCGCCTGGAATGCTGGCGTATGGATGATATGCTGATGCTGACGGTGATGTTTTCCGACCGCTGCCTGGAAGGCTACAGACGTGAGGATATGGCGCTTTTGCTGGAGCTGGAAGATATCGTATGCTTTACAGGTACCAACCGTAAGCTGCAGGCCACACGCACGGAGGATGACCGCGGACAGACTGTATGGGCCATTAATATAATGTTGGCCAATAAAAAAGGCACCTATGCGGAAATTGTGCCGTCATTGAACAGATATATCATGTAAGACAATCGCTGCTGAAGGCAAAGCCTTGGCAGCGATTTTTTAGTTAAAATTAATTTTACATGCCTATACTGCATTGTGATACAATAGCTGTAACGGAGGCGGAAGCAATGAAAATTTTATTAGCTGAGGATGATATAAATTTAGGCAAGCTTTTGAGCATGCTGCTGAAAAAACAAAATATAACTGTGAACTGGGTGCAGGATGGCGAGGCTGCCTACGATGCTGTGTATGCTGTATGGCTAGTATGTATGTTTTTTCATATGTAAGTCTACTTAGCGTTTAGTATGTATTTTTCCCAAGAGATATACTTTTAGCATGCTTTAAGCAATCTATTTTGCTTCAAAAGTTACACTCCCTTATGTATTCGTGTATACATAAAAAAATCTTAAAAAAAGGCTTGCGTTCTTCAAAAAGTGTGTTATAATAGCGTACATAAGTAAATAACGAGTGGATGATGTATATGGGAGAAGGCACTGCCTACCGAAGGAGCAAAACTCTCAGGTGCTTAATTTTAAGCAGGAACCGTATGCTGACACAACTCTGGAGAGTCCCTTAAATGGGCGCCGAAGGTGCAAAGATGTATTCTGAAATTCAGAAACGTCCTTATCTCTCAGGCCAGTGGACAGAGCAAAGCTTATGTGATGGCGCTATTGCCTATCATATGTCATTGACTTTTACCGGAGTATTTTTTGTATACTCCGGTTTTTTATTTGCTTATAAATAATTAATGGGAATTTAAAGGGAGATGTTTGAATCATGTTGGAAATTTTGAATGAAATTGATGCATTTGTCTGGGGTCCGCCACTTCTGGTACTTTTGGTTGGTACCGGTATTCTGCTGACCTTCCGTCTGAAGCTGCTGCAGGTTTTCAAGCTGCCGCAGGCTTTGGGCCTGATCTTCAGTGCCAAGAACGATGGCAGTGGTGACGTAAACAGCTTTAAAGCATTGTGTACTGCACTGGCTGCAACTGTTGGTACCGGTAACATCGTTGGTGTTGCAACTGCAATTAAAGCAGGTGGCCCGGGCGCTTTGTTCTGGATGTGGATGGCAGCCTTCTTCGGTATGGCAACCAAATATTCCGAATGTCTGCTGGCTGTAAAATATCGTACTGTCGATGCTAACGGCAATATTTCCGGTGGTCCGATGTACTACATTGAAAATGGTCTTGGCAAAAAATACAAACCGCTGGCTGTTATGTTTGCTGTATTCGGTGTTCTGTGCGCATACTTTGGTATCGGTACCTTTGCTCAGGTAAACTCCATTGTTGAAATTACCCAGATTTCTGCAGGTATTCCTGTTGTTTACACCGGTATTGCTCTGACTGTTGTTGTTGCCGCTGTAACCATCGGCGGTCTGAAGTCCATCGCAACTGTTGCTGCAAAGGTAGTTCCGGCTATGGCTCTGCTGTACTTCCTGACTACTGTCGGTATCATGATTGTTTTTGCTGATCAGGTTCCTGCTGCAATCGCAACTGTACTGAATTCTGCTTTCACTCCGACTGCTGCTCAAGGCGGTTTCCTTGGTGCAACCGTTATGCTGGCAATGCGCAGTGGTGTTGCCCGCGGCGTATTCTCCAACGAATCCGGCTTAGGTTCTGCTCCTATCGTAGCTGCTGCTGCTAAAACTAAATGGGCTGCAGAGCAAGGCTTGATTTCTATGACCGGTACTTTTATTGATACTATCATCATTTGTACTCTGACCGGCTTGTCCCTGGTTGTCAGCGGTGTATGGTGCGGACCTCTGAACGGTGCTGCAATGACTGAATCTGCCTTCACCATGGCGTTCCCTGCATTTGGCAGCATTCTGCTGTTGGTTGGCCTTGTACTCTTTGCTTTCACCACTATCCTTGGCTGGAACTACTACGGTGAACGTTGTGTAGAATATCTGATGGGCGTAAAGGCAATTCTGCCGTACCGCATCATTTTCATCTGCCTGATTGCCTGCGGTCCTTTCCTGAAGCTGGAAGAGATTTGGGTTTTGGCGGATATCGTTAATGGTCTGATGGCTATTCCTAACTTAATCGCTTTGATTGCTTTGTCCGGCGTAGTTGTTGCCGAAACCAAGGCTTATCAGAAGCATCTGGCTGAAGAAAAGAATAAATAAGTAAGCCTGATATTTCATTTTTATATAATAAAGCGGCGTTGTGCGACTCTCCCCAGAGTTCCCACAGCGCCGTTTTGTTATTAAAAAAATCAATAAACATACTTTGGTTTACAGTTTTGCATGTATGCGTGTATACATTGCTATAAGCTCTTGAATTTTGTTTAATATGTGTTATAATCAGATACATAAGTAAATAGTGAGTGGATGAAGTACATAGGAGAAGGCAATGCCTACCGAAGGAGCAAAACTCTCAGGTGCTTATAAAAAGCAAGAACCGTGTACAGACACAACTCTGGAGAGTCCCTTGAATGGGCGCCGAAGGTGCAAAGATGTGCGTATACACATCCTTATCTCTCAGGCCAGTGGACGGAGCAAAACAACAATGATAGCATAGCTATCAGGGCCGCTGACAAACCGGAGTATCAGATAATCATACTCTGGCTTTTTTATTTACTTAGGGAACTTTAAAAATGAGAGGGGAAATCATCATGTTGGAAACATTGAATGCAATTGATTCGTTTGTCTGGGGTCCGCCGCTACTGGTGCTGCTTGTAGGTACCGGCATTATGCTGACTATTCGTTTAGGCTTGCTGCAGGTATTGAAGCTGCCGCAGGCATTAAAGCTGATCTTCTGTGCCAAGAATGATGGTCACGGTGATGTAAACAGCTTTAAAGCTCTGTGTACAGCTCTTGCCGCAACTGTTGGTACCGGTAACATTGTCGGTGTTGCTACCGCAATTAAGGCCGGTGGCCCCGGTGCATTGTTCTGGATGTGGCTGGCTGCTTTCTTCGGTATGGCAACCAAATATGCAGAATGCCTGCTGGCTGTAAAATATCGTACTGTCGATGCTAATGGCAATATCTCCGGCGGTCCGATGTATTACATCCAAAACGGCCTCGGCAAGCAATATAAACCATTGGCAATTATGTTCTGTGTCTTCGGTATCATGTGCGCATACTTCGGCGTAGGTACCTTTGCTCAGGTAAACTCCATTGTTGAGATTACCAAAATCTCTGTTGGTATCCCGGTTATCTACACCGGTATTGCTCTTACCGTATTGGTTGCTGCTGTAACCATCGGCGGTCTGAAATCTATCTCTAATGTTTCTTCTAAGGTTGTTCCCGGCATGGCAGTAATTTACTTCTTTACTACCTTGGGCATTTTAGTTAGCTTTGCGGACCAGGTTCCGGGCGCTATCGCACTGGTTATTGAAAGTGCCTTCACTACTACTGCTGCACAGGGCGGCTTCCTTGGTGCAACTGTTATGCTGGCGATGCGTAATGGTGTTGCCCGCGGCGTATTCTCCAACGAATCCGGCTTAGGCTCTGCTCCTATCGTAGCAGCTGCAGCAAAAACTCATTGGCCTGCTGAACAAGGTCTGGTTTCCATGACCGGTACCTTCATTGATACTATCATAATCTGCACCATGACCGGTTTGTCCTTGATTGTTACCGGCGTTTGGAACGGCGATCTCAACGGTGCTGCCATGACTAATGCAGCCTTCAGCTCTGCATTCCCTGCCTTTGGTACTTGGTTACTGTTGGTTGGCCTGGTGCTTTTCGCCTTCACTACTATCCTCGGCTGGAACTACTACGGCGAACGTTGCGTAGAATACCTGATGGGTGTTAAAGCAATTCTTCCGTACCGCATCGGCTTCATCATTCTCGTTGCCTGCGGCCCGTTCCTGAAACTGGAAGAAATCTGGGTTATGTCCGATATCGTTAACGGTCTGATGGCTCTGCCTAACCTGATTGCTCTGGTTGCTCTTTCCGGCGTAGTTGTTGCTGAAACTAAAGCGTATCAACAACATCTCAAGGAAGAATCTGAGCTGGTTCCGGCAAAATTAGCCGAAGAAACCAATCATTAAGTTTTCCCAATTAATTTTATATAGGCAGCGGCACTGTGAGACTCTCCCCAGAGTTCCCACAGTGCCGCTTGCCTTTGCGCTTGCACAAAAGTTAGCGGTATGCTAAACTAGCCTTAGAGAGATTACTTACAATCTTTTAAATCAAATGTATCAGTAACCAACTACGTGTATATTTTTCGGTGTGCCGGTTGGTTTGTCGGTATCAGTAGATGAAAGGAAGTGCGCAATGAGCATTATCGGTAATATTATCTGGTTTTTATTTGGCGGTATTTTAGCAGGCATTATCTGGTATCTGGTAGGTCTGTTATGGTGTTTGACGATTATCGGTATTCCTGTCGGACTGCAGTGCTTTAAGCTGGGACGCTTGAGCTTCTTCCCCTTTGGTAAGGACGTAGTTTTGAGCGGCGAAACAACCTCATTGCTGTTAAATATTTTTTGGCTGATTTTCGGTGGTATCGAACTGGCAATTACGCATGCTGTTTTTGCTGTGATTTTGTGCTGCACGATTATCGGCATTCCCTTCGGTATGCAGCATTTTAAGCTGGCTAAGCTGGCACTGCTGCCGTTTGGAGCACAGATTACGGATAAATAAGCGTTAATTTTTAATGCAAGAGCAGTTCATGCAGGAATTTTATTCACGATTTCTTCAAAACTTTGCCCTTGCTATGTCACAGCAATATAGTATACTATGAGTGTAGCAAAAAGTTGCTACACCCTTCCCATCAAATTCATCATAAACAGCTTTCCTAAGAGAAACAGCCTGCAATATCCCCTGCAGGCTGTTTTCTCGTTTTCTAAAGCTCGTGTTGCTTTGTTGGCATTAAAATTGAACGTTTTGATTTATAAAAATAAGCCGTAAACGTGCTTTAGCGTTTATGGTTTACTTTTTTAGCATTATAGTTAACCTTGCAATAAAAGGAGGTTGACTAATCTTTTTATCACGTATATAATTAGTAAGTACACGAATTTATGATGGAGGCACTGTTGTGATTAGTATAAAGAATTTGAAGCATTACTATACAGATGCTGATGGCAATGAGGTAAGAGCACTGGATGGCGTAAGCCTGGAGATTAAGCAGGGCGAATTTGTTGCCGTTATCGGCGCTAACGGCAGCGGTAAATCTACGCTGGCACGTCATTTGAACGCTTTGCTGCTGCCGACTGACGGCACTGTGCTGGTAGATGGCATGGACACTGAAGATGAAAGCAAAATGTGGGATATCCGCCAAAAGGTGGGCATGGTGTTCCAAAATCCCGACAACCAGATAGTTGCTGCGATTGTCGAAGAGGACGTGGCCTTCGGTCCGGAAAATATCGGCGTACCGGGACCGGAAATACCGAAGCGTGTAGCAGATTCATTAGCTGCTGTAGGCATGACGGAATATGCCAAGCATGCACCGCATCTTTTGAGCGGCGGACAGAAGCAGCGTGTGGCTATAGCAGGTATTCTGGCGCTGCAGCCGGAATGCATTGTGCTGGACGAGCCTACAGCGATGCTTGACCCGCAGGGACGCAAGGAAATCGTGGGCACTGTACGTAAGCTCAATGAAGAAAAAAATATGACTATAGTTTATATTACGCATTACATGGTTGAGGCTCTGGCTGCTGACCGCGTAGTTGTTATGGAAAAAGGTCATATCAGATTTATGGGTACTCCGCGTGAGGTTTTCAGCAGAGTTGATGAGCTGGAGGCCTTGGGACTGGAGGCTCCGCTGGCAGCGAAGGTAGCCAGTGAGCTGCGCAAAAGCGGTGTAAAGCTGCCGCAGGATATTATTACAGATGAGGAGCTGGCGCAGGCATTATGTCAATAAAACTTTCTAATATATATCATACATATTCCAAGGGTACGCCGTTTGAACGCCTGGCGCTCAATGATGTGTCGTTGGAGATTTCCAAGGGCGAAATAGTTGCCATTATAGGACACACCGGCAGCGGCAAGTCTACCTTAGTACAGCATTTAAACGGCTTGCTGAAGCCGGATAAGGGCAGCGCAAGCATTGATGACATTGATATTACTGCTAAGAGTGCAGATGCCAAGACTGCACGCCAGCAGGTTGGCATGGTATTTCAGTATCCAGAGCATCAGCTGTTTGCGGAAACTGTTTTTGAGGATATCGCCTTCGGTCCGCGTAATAAAGGCTTTGCCGAGGATGAGGTAGAAAAGCAGGTGCGTGAAGCTATGGCCTTCGTCGGCCTGGATTATGATACCTATGCGCAGCGCTCTCCGTTTCAGCTGAGCGGCGGCCAGATGCGCCGTGTAGCTATTGCCGGCGTGGTTGCGATGAACCCGGATTACTTGGTTTTGGACGAGCCTTCCGCAGGCTTGGACCCGCGCAGCCGCAATGCAGTATTCAAGGAAATCATGTCGCTGCACAAGAGCCGCGGCATTGCCATTGCTTTGGTAACGCACAGCATGGAGGAGGCAGTAAAATATGCTGACCGCCTGCTGGTTATCAACGCCGGCAAGGTATTGTTTGACGGTACTCCTGCTGACATTTTCAAGCAGCATGCCGATGAGCTGGTCAAGGTTGGTGTAGATGTGCCGCAGGTTTACAAGCTGGCGGATTTACTGCGCAAAAACGGCCTGGCAGTGAAAGAGAATATTAAAGACGATATGAGCCTGGTTAAGGCGATTAAGCAAGCAAAGGGGTGGAAATAATGCTGACAGATATAACCTTAGGACAATATTTCCCCGGTAACTCCTTTATCCATAAGCTTGATCCGCGTACTAAGCTGTTGGCTACCTTGATTTATATCATTGCTATTTTCTTTGCGGTAACGCCGTTGGCTTATGGCATTCTGACCGCCTTTGCAGCTGTGGTAATTCTTATCTCGAGAGTACCGTGGATGCTGGTCTTTAAATCATTGAAGCCTATCTGGATTATCGTTATTCTTACGATGCTGATTCATATGTTTACAGCTCCCGGTGAGCATATTGTCTTTACCTGGAAGTTTTTGAGCGTAACTGCCGAAGGTATCGACATGGGCGTAAAGATGGCAGTTCGCCTGATTCTGCTGCTGCTGTTTTCTTCGGTGCTGACCTTTACGACATCGCCGATTGTACTGACAGACGGTATTGAAAATCTGCTGCGTCCGTTCAAAAAGCTGGGTGTCCCTGCGCATGAGCTGGCTATGATGATGACCATTGCTTTGCGCTTTATTCCGACATTATTAGATGAAACAGACCGCATTATGAAGGCACAGACATCTCGTGGCGCTGATTTTGCCAGCGGCAATATCTTCCAGAGAATGAAAAATATGCTGCCTTTGCTGGTGCCGCTGTTTATCAGTGCCTTCCGCCGTGCCGACGAACTGGCTGTTGCAATGGAAGCACGCTGCTATCGCGGCGGTGAAGGACGTACACGCATGCACGAGCTGGTATATGCCGGCCGCGATTATCTGGCCTTTGCTTTGATTATTATACTGGCGGTTGGCCTGGCAGTATTGCGCTGGGGGAATATATGCGTACAATAAAGCTGGTCGTAGCCTATGACGGCAGTGCCTATCATGGCTTTCAGAAGCAGAAAAACGTGCAGACGGTGCAAAATGTTTTGGAAGAAGCGTTGACTATGCTGTGCGGCGAGCCTGTAGTAACCGCTGGCAGCGGGCGCACGGATGCCGGGGTACATGCTTTGGCGCAGACGGTGACCTTTACTACGAACGGACGCATTCCCTGTGCTAATCTGGTGCGTGCGGCGGCAAGCCTGCTGCCGGAGGATATCGTGGTTGTGAGCGCCGAGGAGATGCCGGAAGGCTTCCACGCGCGCTTCAGCGCACAGTGGAAGACGTATCATTACAAGCTGCTTGTCAATGAGCACGTCAATCCCTTTATGGTGCGTTATGCCTGGCAACTGCGTCAGCAGCTTGAGGTGAAGGGCATGAACGAAGCGGCGGAGCTGCTGCTGGGAACACATGATTTCAGTGCCTTCCGCAGCAGCGGCAGTGTTGATACTTCGCCGATAAAAACAATTTATGCTGCCAAGTGGCAGCAGCAGGGAGAAGAGATTCTTTTCCGCATCAGCGGTGACGGCTTTTTGTATCACATGGTACGCAACATAGTCTGGTCCCTGGTACAGGTGGGAATGGGCAAGCGCACGGTGCAGGATTTTGCCGCCGAGCTGACGGCACAGCGCTGTGAATTCCTGAACGAGCCTGCTCCGGCACAGGGTTTATACCTGGCGGAGGTCGGTTATCGGGAGTATCCGCAGCTTTAAGGGAAAAACTCTTGGAAAATGCTAAAATTTTAACAAAAATACTTGACTTAAACTCTTAAGTTGCGTATAATATATCTACGTGATTTTCCGCTTGATTTCACTAGCCCCGAAATACGGTGAGAAGATCGCAACGAACTGTATATTTGGAAAATATCTAGGAGGGACACAAGCGATGAAATCTTTTATGGCTAATCCGTCTAACATCGAACACAAATGGTACGTTGTTGACGCAGCTGATAAAACTCTGGGCCGCCTGGCTGCAGAGGTTGCAAAAGTCCTGCGCGGTAAACACAAACCGACCTTTACCCCGCACATGGACACCGGTGATCACGTAATCATTATCAATGCAGATAAGGTTGTTCTGACCGGCAAAAAACTGACTCACAAAATTTATTTCCGTCATTCCGGTTATCTCGGCGGCGACAGCTATGTAAAAGCTGGCGACATGCTGAAGAAAAACCCTGTAAAAATGGTAGAGCTCGCTGTTAAAGGCATGATTCCGCACAACAGCCTCGGCGCTCAAATTTTCTCCAAACTTCATGTATATGCTGGCAGCGAACATCCGCATGCAGCTCAAAAACCTGAAGTAATGGAAATCAACGTTAGATAATATCCGGGAGGGAACAAATAAATGGCAGTAGTTACTTATAACGCAACTGGTCGTCGTAAATCTTCTGTTGCTCGCGTTCGCCTGGTTCCGGGTGAAGGCAACATCGTTATCAACGACCGTGAATTGAACAAATACTTTGGTCTGAAAACCTTAGAGCTGATTGTTAACCAACCGCTCGAAGTTACAGAAACTAAAGGCAAATATGACGTACTCGTTAACGTAAACGGCGGCGGCATTTCCGGCCAAGCTGGTGCTATCCGTCACGGCATTGCTCGCGCACTGCTGAAAGTTGACGCTGAATTCCGTCCTGCACTGAAAAAAGCAGGCTTCCTGACTCGCGACCCGCGCGAAAAAGAACGTCGTAAATACGGCTTGAAGAAAGCTCGTAAAGCTAGCCAGTTCTCCAAACGTTAATAGAGAAGGCTATCTCAATCAATCACAAATCGCAAGAAAAGCCCGTAACCATGCAGGTTGCGGGCTTTTTCTTCGCCTCCATTATTTTCAAAAAGTGTCCACAGCTTATAGAAAATCAGCTACGTATGTAACGAGTATGTAACACATATGTAACACGTATGTAACAAACTATATTAAATTTATAGCCTCTAACAGTTGCTCTAACGTCTTATGAGTGTAAACTCTTTCCGTTACGTCGGAGCTGGCGTGCCCCAGAATTAGCTTCTTGATTTTTACATTTACGTCTTTATCATCAAGCAGGCTTGCGCAAGTGTGGCGGCCGTCACCGGGCAAGTGGTCCATCTTAAACATATTCATTACCGGTTCCCAATATCTGCTGCGGTATGCGTCATAGGATATATTCTTGCCCCGTTCATCAGAAAAGATATATTCGCCGGTGCTGCGTTCACAAGCATCCTTGAAGAAGTCGAATATTTTATCAGCAATAGGAATTCTTCTGCCGCGGCCTGCCGCAGTTTTCATGCCGCCAACGAAGAATTTATTTTCAAAGTCGACGTTCGCCTTCTCAACCTTCACTAGCTCGGTGGGGCGCATGCCGGTATAACAGAGGATAAGCACGGCTTGCACTTTTATATCCTTGCTGTTTTCCCATAATATAGCAAGCTCCTTTTTAGTAAGCGGATTGTGTATTCTGCTTTCAACCTGGGGCGGTAGGCTAGTAAGCTCAACATAATTTTTTACTATAATATCATTAGCAAGCGCATATTTGGCCATCAGATTACATACGATTCGGATTGCCTTCTTGGTAGCGTAGCCTTTGTCGCAGTCATTTATGACTTGCTGAAATTGCGCGGTCTTAATATCTTTGAACGGTATATCCCATAGTGGCGCGCAGCGCTTATATGCTGCCTTATATTGGTTAGATTGCTCTTTGCCGTCAACGTAGGTTGCGGCTTCCCATCTCTCGTGTACCTGGGCAAACGTCAAGCCCACACTTTCAACATCATAGGGCGATTGATTGTATTCGGCTAGGGCAGTAAGGGCTTCCGTGCGCTTTGCATAGTAGCCTAGTATTTTCATAAGCTGGCGGCCGTCATTGGTAAAGCCCGTTGTGATGCGGACCATAAATGGCCGCCGCCGGTTCCCGGTCAGCTTCGTAACAGAACCATAGCCGTTAGGTAATTTCATGTTTGGTTGCTCCTTCCTTTTTCAGTTGTTGCATTTTTTGCAACAGTTGGGGATAAACTGTGTATAAACTCTTTAAGCGCTTATATGAAGTTATTATTCACAAATTAAACATATTATCATGATATAATATAAGTAGGTGTTCGGGGCGGCTGTGCGGTCCGGTGTAGGCGCAGTAGACGGCGCAGCTTCCGTGGGCACATATACAAGCACTATAGTACCTTCATTTTTTCGGGGTGTTGAAATGAAGATGCAATCTTGATTTTCCTTAGCTCTCCTTTTTTCTAGGTTTTCATGTGTTCAGATTCTTTATGCTAAACAACCTTCTTTCAAAATTGTGTTTACGGTTCGGCAAAAACAACAGCAACAATAGCTCACGTGTACGGCGTGGGCTATTGTTGTTTTTGTTTATTTATGAAAAGTGTGGGCCATAATATCACAAGCGATATATTCGTATGTAGAGAGATTATAAAGTATTCTTGAGGGCACACCATGAGGAAATTTCTTTTCCAGCCTTCTAATAATGTTTTGTGTAAATAATTCCGTTGATATATTGTGCGAATAAAAAGATTCAGTATCAGTGCAAATCTTCAATAGAAAAGTACAACCAGCTATTCCGGATAGCGGTGAGAAAATGCCGTTTGCATATATAGATATAGCGGCTATTGGCAAGCACAGCATACCACCAATAACCAAAATTTTAAATGTGAGCTTTGCGAAACCTCCGAATACAAACTTACTAACATATATGCCGGCGTTGGCTTCTAGGTATTCTTGCATATACGGCATTGTCGGGTAGGGGTAATCAGCGTAAGCATTTCTGACAATCGTTCTTGCTCCTTCCTTGCCGTTGGTAAGAATGAAGTAGCAAATCAGTGTTATTATTGCAATCGCAAGAGAAATTTCATACATTATAAGCACTCTCCTTTGTAATAAAAAAATAATGGGCAGCTTTTTAGACTGCCCATGTCACGCCTTGCGCCAATGGCACAGCGAAAATTGTTTGATAGAGGTTCTTAATCTGTAGGCTTATAGTGTCACTGTCAACCATGTTAACCACCTCACTTTCTGTCTTTATTTGATTTAATAATAGCACATTTAAATGTAAACTGCAATTCAAATAATTACTTTTCCTAAAACTCTTTATAATGAGCGAGCTTAGTGGTAGAATATAAATAGGTTCTTAGTGTTGTAGGCCTGCTTTAATTTGAATGGAGGGCACAATGCAGGTTTTATTGAGTAGGATAATCGGTATATTGCAGGAAGTGAAAGATGAAGAAACGCTGGCTGTCATATACAGCTTTATCCTTGGACTTGTAGACGAAGATTGATTTTTTATTTGCTGCACTAATTTAAAAGGCATAGCAAAATCCCCCGTACCGCGGATGGTACGGGGGATTTTTTTATTTGCCGGTTATTTGCTTTTTGCCAGATTATGAACGAAATCTTCAAATAAAGTTTTCATTTCGGGCGGCAGTTTGAGATATTCCAAAAATAGATTCTTGGTAAACTCATCATCTGTCTTTAACAGTTTGCCGATTTGCAGTGCTAATTCTTCGTTGGTTGTATTCCTGGCGCGGAACATATTTCCTTCGCCAGTACGTAGCCAATCTTCATTAACATAGAACACGCGGCAAATATCACGGATGGACCTATCTGTCATATTAGTAAGCCCGTTTTCATAGCCTGCCAAAGTGGAACGTCCTATTTGTATTTTCTCCGCGAATTCTAACTGATTCAGTTTTAAAGCTTTGCGCAATAGCTTTAAACGCTCATTCATTGCAAGTCACTCCTTTCTAGTGTCGCCACCAAACATTACGTGTTTATTTTAACATAAACATAGAGAGAATACAAGAATTAATGTTGAAAATAGACAAAAATAGTTGACGAAAAGAATTGATAGTAGTATAATAACAGCATAAGGTGTTGAAAAAAAGAATAAAATGTCTAAATTAGGCATTATGTATCTTGTAAAAGGGAGGTGGCAACAATGGAAGTAAAAGAGATGCTTGCTGAAAAGCGTGTAAAGCGCACGGCGGTTGATATGTCCAAGCTTAAAGCGGACGGCCTTATGGTTGCGGCCGCATATATGCAGGGCTTGCAAGCTGCCGTAAAACTGTGTGAACAGCAACAACAGGTAGTCGGCCAGTAGTAGGGCTGAAATAGAAACAAGCCCCGCGCCTAGCGTCGGCGCGGGCAGGAGGTGTGCTTTGAGCAAGAACACTGACAAGGATATGCAGCGAATCATGGCGGCTGTCTGCTGTGACACACTGGAAAAGAAAGCCGAAAAGGAAAAGTGCGCTGGCGTTATTGAACGCATGAATCAGCGTTACGAAACGGCAATGCGCTTTATGAAAAGGAGGAAATAGAAATGCTTGGGAACGTTCCTATTAAAACGGCCGCACGGCTCATGCAGAAAAGCGAGATGTTTGTGCGTATGGGCCTGCGTAGTGGCGCGTTACCGTTCGGCGTGGCAATTCACGCCAGCAGTAAAAAGAGTTGGGCTTATCATATCAGCCCCGCAAAATTTGCTGAGTACATGGGGATTACGCCTCTTGAATTGGAAGAAGAAGTGTGGAGGTATGACTGAGTGACTAAGAAGAAAAGAAGATGTGTTGTATGCGGCAAAGACTTGTCGCACATGAACTTCTCTAAAGTAGTGGATAAGGAAAGCGGCCTGCTTGTTACCGTGTGCAGCGGCGGCGAGTGCTGGCGCAAGGTTGTTATGAAAGGATGGGGAAAATGAGCAAGACTACTAAAGGCTTAGTGAAAGCTTTTATCATTACTGCTATTCTGCTTGCTGGTCTTGTCTTTCTGACCGGTGGCAGCGCCGCAAAGCTGGCCATTAGAGCACATGGTTTTTTGTTCCCAAGTTATAGCAGAACCCTGGTTGCTTACACCGTAGGCGAGGGACAGACGCTGTGGGAGATTACCGGGCGTTACATGGACCAACAGGATAAGTACCGTGATTGCCGTGAGCTTATGCACGATATAGCCGAGTACAATAATCTGAATGGCGTGAAGTGGCTGCAAGCGGGACAACAAATTGTTATCCCTTTGTATAAAGAAATCTAATTTTGTTTTTTGAAAGGAGATTGAGTTTATGAACAACGAATTAGAGTTGGCGATTAAAGATTTCGTCCGCAATGGCGGCGTAGTGCTTGCCGCTAACGATAGCAGAAACATTGTAGGTATCAGAGGCACTTTTGAGGAAGTCAGCGAGAAGTTTATAAAAGCGCTCGTCAATATGAGTGTGACTATCATCAAAAAGAACCCCGAAGATTTTAAAATTCTCGTAGCTGCTACTATGAGCCATTTGCTGGCGCTTGCGGAAATTGCTGAGAAAAAATACGACGCGCCGCAGCTCCGTAAAGATGTGATTTATTGCCTCGCAATGACATTATGCGACAAAGACGCTGCTCGTTATGCAGCACTCTCTACAAAGCACATGTTAGAAGAAATGGAGGATGAGGCTTGATGAAGGGTAAACTGATTATGACAGTTGAGCAGGCGGCTGACCGCGTGGCGTGGGAACGCGTCCGCAATAGCGGTATCGGCGGCAGTGATGTGGCCTGCATCATGGGACTTAATCCCTGGAAAAGCGCTTACGCACTCTACGCTGAAAAGCATGGCGATGTAGAAGCAGAGGACCTTTCCAATAATGAATTTGTTTATTGGGGAACCGTCCTTGAACAGGTGGTAGCTGACAGATTCTGCGAGCTGACCGGCAAGAAGGTTCGCAAATGCGGCACATTGCAAGATGAAAGCTATGATTTCATGCTTGCAAACGTCGACAGATTAGTGGTGGGTGAAAGCGCAGGCCTTGAATGTAAGACTGCGAACGGCTTTAAGTCGAAGGATTGGGACGGTGACGAACTGCCAGACAGCTACTATTGCCAGTGTCAATGGTACATGATGATTACCGGTTGCGAGAAGTGGTATATTGCCTGCTTAATCGGCGGCAATCATTTTGTATGGAAAGAAATTCCGCGCAATGATGAGTTTATTTCGGATATGAGAGCGCAAGCGATTATATTCTGGAATAACCTGCAAAGCAACATCCCGCCGGAGGTTGACGGCAGCGAAAGCACTGCCGCAACCATTGACAAAATGAATAAGGATAAGTTAGCAGTTGACAGTATCGCACTGCCTAGCGCAGCAGAGCAATACATTAAGTGTATTGACGGACTGACGGCAACGAAAAAGGTACTGGAAGAACAGTTAGCGCAGGCACAAAACGCCTTGAAGCTCATGCTGAACGGCAGCGAAAGCGGCGTGTTTATGGATAGAAAAATTACCTATATACAGATTGCCGGAAGAGTAACGCTGGACAAAAAGGCACTGAAAAAAGACCTGCCGGACGTGTACGAAAAGTATGCCAAGGTTGGCAAGCCTAGTATGAGGTTCACGTTAAAATGAGCCTTACAGAGCAAGAGAAATTAGGCGTTATGCTGTTCCATAAACGTAACCAATTAGGGCTGCGTCAAGCTGATGTGGCGAAGAGAATCCATATGCAAACACCGACAATCTCAACTTATGAGTGCGGCGTTGTAAAGAATATCACTCTTGCTACGCGCATTAAAATTGCGCAGGTTCTGGACTTGTCGCTGGAAGAAATTCTGTATGACAGCGAAAAAGACTGTTTGAAATTAAGGAGGTTAAAAGAATAATGGCAACAACAAAAGGTATTACAAAAAAAGTGGATACTAGTGCGGTAAAAGCTCCGTCGACTTTGAGCTTAGCGATTAACAGTGCAGCGGTGCAGCAGCGCTTTGAAAAGATGCTTGGTGAAAATGCCGGCAGTTTTTTGTCCAGCGTTCTTACGGTATGCAACAACAATAAGTTGCTGCGCGCGGCGGACTATCGCACAATCCTTGCGGCGGCAGCAACGGCGGCAAGTCTTAAACTTTCGGTAACTCCGGATTTGGGAGAGGCGTATATCGTTCCGCGTGGTGGGCAGGCGTGCTACCAGACCGGCTATCGTGGTTTGATTCAACTGGCACAGCGCAGCCGTCTCATGAAAAAAATCATCATGACGCCGGTGCGGGAAGGCGAACTGTTGAATTGGTGCGTGCTCGATGAAACTTATGATAAGGGAAAAAGAATAAGCGATAAGGTTGTAGGCTATTATGCGTACTTTGAAACGATTGACGGCTTTGAAAAGGCTGCATATTGGACCAAAGAAGAAGTTGTTACTCACGCTAAACGCTTTAGCAAGGCTTTCAACAGTGGCCCGTGGCAAACAGACTTTGATGCAATGGCCTGCAAAACGGTGCTTATTTCTATCCTCAAAACTTATGCTCCGAAGTCTGTTGACTTAATGAAGGCACTTGAAAATGAAAACAAAGTGGCTTCTATGAACGAAAACACCGGCGAAGCTGAATACATCGACGTTGACGCAGAACAAGCGCAGGAACAAACGCAGGAGCTTACAGAGGGCGGCAAGGTTGATACTGTAACCGGCGAAATCTTCACGGCAGAAGAAATTGAAGCAAGCATGAAATAGGTGGTAAAGCATGGCTGATGTAGGCTGGGTAAGACTTTCGACAAGACTGTTTGAAAATCGCAAAATTAAATACCTGCTGAATCAACCTAAAGGCGCGGAACTGGTCCTATTATGGGTGCACCTGCTGTGCGCAGCAGGAACCGTTAACGATGGCGGTAGGGTGTACATCTCTCAAAACGTGATGTACACTCCGCAGTCATTAGCTGCTGATTTCGGCGTGCCGAAAACCATTGCCGACAAAGCATTAACTTTATTCCAGGATTTGGAATTAATAGAAGTTGAAAGTGATGGTTGTATTCAAATTTTAGGTTGGGAGAAGCATCAAAATATCACGGGACTAGAAAAGATACGTGAGCAGAACAGGTTGAGAAAGCAGAAGCAAAGACAGTGTGACAAGTCACGCAATGTTGATGAGGATATGTCACGTGACAGTCACGTGACAGAGTGTGACAAGTCACGCAATGTCACGCAACAGAGAAGAGAAGAGAAGAATAGAAAAGAAAAGGATGATTATCATCATCCTAAAAGAAATGACGATGACGAGGAAAAAACGCATACTGAAATTTTTGCCTTATGGGAGAAAAACATGATGCCGCTTACTCCAATCGTCGGAGAAAAACTGCAGGCCTTGTTAGGTGAGGTTGGTGAGGCTGCCGTTGAACAGGGAATATTAGCGGCGGTTGAGCACGGCGCAAGAAACTTTGCGTATGTGCAGACCGTAGCAAGAAACTATGCCAGCGGCAACAGCAAGAAGCAGAATGCAGGTGCCGGATATTCTGGCATGGACCTGGTAAACGAACTTTACGGAGATGTAGGAGGTGAGGGCGATGCTGCAACAGCAGAGAATAGCCCAAACGATTGTTAAACTGCAACAGGCAGGCAAGCGGATGCCGCAGGATATACGGCCCGGCTTTGACCGCCTGGAAGAAGCGAAAAGAATCTTGTCCGAAACGGTAAACCTTTGGGCAGGAATTTTTAATCAGCAAAATATAGGCCTTGACCGGTGGGAGAAGGCAGAGCAGATAGCGCTTACCTTGACCGGTGCGAACGGCCTTAACGTGAATATAATCAGCCCGGCGCTGATGCAGGCTGCTTTGAAGCAGGCAGAAGAAGCTCATGTGCAGGAGAATATAAACCGCTGCAACATGGAGAAGCTGAGCGACGGCAAGCCGCTTGCTGATAGGCTGAACAGTATGCTGCTGAAATGGACGGCGGCAAAGTTGACGGAACACCGGCTCATTATGCCGTATATGCCGCAGGATAAAGCAGTGTTTGAGTACGGCCGGCAGATTGGCTTGAATGATAACGCTATTGACAATCAATTCCGTATCCTGCAATGCTACATGAACGACTTTACGTACAGTCGCAAGCATAATGAGCCTTGTAAAAGTAAGCTGCTGAAATGTGGCGATACGCTTACTTTGGAGGTGCTGGCGTGAATAATTGGATGGCATGGGTTGGCGTGAAATTTGGCACGCTGACTGTTGAGAAGTATTTAGGCTACCAGGATAGGGGTTCAGCTTACTTCTTGGTGCGTTGCGATTGTGGCAAAACAAAAAAGTGACCATCTGGGAGTTTAAGAAAGGCAAGGAAAAATCTTGTGGCCTGCTGAGATGTAAAGCAAAGGTAAAGGGACTGACGGGTACACCGAAACCGCCGGAAACCATTACGCAGCAGGATGAAACTGCTAGCGCACTAGAAGCACGCTTAAAGCCTAAATACTATTGCAGGGCTGTTACACCGGACTGCGTGATAAGCACTCTGCTTCACATTTGCTGCTGTGAGTGCGACCGCCCGTGCAAGCGGTGTGAGAATACGCCGCAGAAGTGCGGAGCGAGGGAGAGAAAGAAATGCAATTCGTAGATTTTTTCGCAGGAATAGGCGGTATTCGCTTAGGCTTAGAGCAAGCCGGGCATAAATGCGTCGGCTTCTGCGAGTTTGATAAATACGCCAGGACGGCGTATAAAGCTATGTACGATACGGAAGGAGAGTGGGAAAACCACGATGTACGAACAGTTAAGCCTTATGATGTTCCAGCCGCCGACCTCTGGTGCTTCGGCTTCCCATGCCAAGACATCAGCGTCGCAGGCAAGCAAAAAGGCCTGCAAGAAGGTGAGCGAAGCGGATTGTTTTACGAAATTATGCGACTGCTTGCCGGCCGTAGGCAAGAAGATAGACCTAAATGGCTGCTCATCGAAAATGTTAAAAATTTACTTAGCATTGGAAACGGATTTGATTTCGCGCGGCTGCTGTGTGAAGTGGGGGGGTACGGGTATTCTCTCCAATGGGATACTCTCAACAGCAAAGACTTCGGCGTTCCCCAAAACAGGGAGCGCGTGTTCATTGTCTGCTATCTTGGAAACATCCGTGGACGAGAAGTATTTCCTATCCGACCAGCAGACGGCGAGAATCCTTGCGAACTCAACGAGATAACACAAGGAGTTGCTGATGCTCAAAGAATTTATGACGGCGGCGGACTAGCAAGAACGCTTAAAGGTGAAAGCGGTGGGCAGGGCGGTAAAACAGGCTTGTATGCTGTGAAAGTGTTAAAGCCGTATGGCTCAACAGGCGGTGTGTGTGGCTTAAAAATTGCCGAAAATAAAACAGGTATAGCGTCAACGTGTGCTGCACGTGATTATAAAGGCATTAGCAGGCATGCCGGCAACGCTGTTGTTTGCATGAGCATCAGAGGACAGAAACTGCAAAAGCAGACTTGCTGTGCGGTGCTAACACCAGACCGAGAAGAGAAACGGCAGAATGGCAGACGTATAAAAGAGCCTGGCGAGCCTAGTTTCACGTTGACAGCACAGGATAGGCACGGTGTAGCGTTGCTTGATGAAAACGTCCGCATCCGTCGCTTGACTCCCCGTGAGTGCTGGCGATTACAAGGCTTTCCGGACGAATACTTTGATAAAGCGAAAGCTGCAGGCATAAGCGATACGCAGTTATACAAACAAGCTGGCAACGGCGTAACAGTGAATGTTGCTAGGGCGATAGGTGAAAGGTTAAGGGAGATTGAGAATGGCTTGTAAACATAAACTTAGGATTGATGAAAAACAATACAAGAATCAAACGATTTATCGTATGACCTGCACGGAATGCGGACTGAGAACCGTGTGGGCTGAAAGTCCCGAATTAGCAAGAAACCTCTTTTGGGCGAATGATGATATATTGCAGATAAAAGAAAGGAGTAATAAATGAAATTCATATCGTACGATGGCGACTGGCCTAATTTATGCCGTGGGACACTGGTTGTCGAAAAAGACGGCAACCAATATTCTATCTATGGAGCGCTGATTTCTGGAGGTTGGTGCGGATTTGACCCCGACGGAGAGGACCAGGTTGAAGAAGGCCCATGGATTATAGACCCGGACGAACTTCCCAATGAGCTAAAAAATGATAATGATATTGCCGAGCTGGAAGAGCTGGCTAACACCAACGTGCCGCATGGCTGCTGCGGTGGGTGTCTGTAAGGAGATTGGAAGGAGCAAAATATGATGACTAACGAAGAACGCATGAAGATTGTCAACAATATTGACGATATTTTAGGTGATTGGACGAACAGCGGCGATGATTTTTATTTGCAACAGGCAATAGCGGCTATTCGTGCAGCGATTGAAAAGGAGGTTGAACATGAATAGAGATTTAGACGGAATGTATTTCCGTGTTAAGCGTGGCAAGCGTTGGGAAAGCGTTTGCTTTAGCGACTTAACAGACGAGGAAATGGACGTGGTCTTGGAAGGACATAGCGTAGAGTGGCTGAAAAGCACTTGTAAAATCCTGGGCAGAACTATTAGAAGCATTGGTGACAGTCTGGACATTTGCACCGGACGTGAGGAGGAAGAGTAATGACTCCAGAACGTAAACAATGGTGGGATAGCCTGCCGCAACGTGAAAAGATGTTGCGCGAAGAACTTACGTACTTGAAGTACAAAAGGAGCAAAGAAAAAGAACGCACAAGCTTCACATGGAGCGCTGTTGTTAAAAAAACCGCTTTAAAACGTATTAATTATTACACAGCTCTTATCCGTGCTATCAAGAGTGAGCTTGACCGTAGAACAAAGATGGTATACACGGGGCACTATGAAGGAGTATCTCCGATTTATCGGTGCAAAAAGTGCGGCGGCGTAATTAAAGATGTTGGCCAGTGGTACTGCCCTTGGTGTGGACGTAAGATAAAGGAGTGGAAAGAATGAATAAATGTCAAGAATATATTTTAAATGAACTAGGCCATAGAGCACTGCTGGAACAGCTTGCTGAAGAAGCCGCTGAGCTGTCACAGGCAGCCTTGAAGCTCATCCGTGCGGCAGGGATGAGCAGCAATCTCACGCCGGTTAGCGAGCAGAAAGCGAAAGCCAACCTGCAAGAAGAAATCAGCGACGTGCTGGCAGTTATAAAGCTGCAGGCGAATTTACAGACAAGTCCGTGGATAAGCTGATTGAGAAAATTTTAAAGGCAAGTAAGGCTATAAAGGAGTGATAGTAATGACGTTAGATGAATTTGTAGCGGTCGTGTTGATTGTGGCGCTTATCCCGGTGGCTATTATCCAATGGATGGGCTTAATCGTGGCGATTGTAGAGAGATTTAAAGAAAAGGAGTGATAAGATGGCAGAATTATTATTGACCGCTGGCACTGACGACGAAATATTCACCTTCCTTGGTCTAATTGTTACGCCGATTATGGCGTATCTTGTATATGTAGGCTTTTTTTGCGATGGATGCGATGGATGCGATGGATGCAAAAAGAAATGGAGGAAAGAAGATGGGCAAAAATCTAATTCCTGAAATAGCTAAAATGCTTGGCGTAGAGCTGGGCGAAGAATTTAAAGTTAAAGGACGTGAATATATTTTTCACTTCGTCGACAACGGATTAATAGCTTACAGAACTGATGGTAGTGTATTGCCTTATGAAAACTGTCTTGCTCATTTTTTGTGGTTAATAAATGGTGAAGAAGAAATCGTTAAAATGCCTTGGAAGCCAAAAGAAGAAGAACACTACTATACGTTTACGAGTACCTATAAATATACGAAGTGGAAAATAGGACTAAACTGTTGGCACACCGAACCGCAGAACCTTGCATTTTTAAAAGCAGGGTGGGTATTTAGAACTAGACAAGAAGCAGAAGCTGCCTTGCCTAAAGCGGCTGCCGAAATGGGTGTGGAGTATGAAATTTAGGAGAGAAAACTGTAACATGTTGCAAAAATCTCTTGTAGCTGTTGCAAAAAACGCAACAGCTCAAACTCCCTTGAAAAAGTTGTAGTCGGGGACAAAAAGTCCCTTGAAAAAGTTTAGGAGGCAGAGGAAATGGAAGAAACGACGGTAACAGTAATGAATCGCTACACATGCTATCCGGTATCCGAATATATGTGCAACGAATGTGGCGATATATTTGTTGACTCAAATGACAATTATCAATATTGCCCTCACTGTGGCAGAAAAATTGTGGACGAAAAGGAGTGAAAAGAATGCTGATTAAGATTGGTAAAACGAAGTGGCTTAACGCAAATGATATAAGTTTTCTAAACATAGACTATAACGACAGGAAGCAAGTGTATGTAGTTAGAATCTGGGTAAATGACCGCTACTATGACTATTATGACTACTACGGAACATACGAAAAAGCCGTAAAAGCTTTGGGCGAACTGGTAGAAAAAATCAACAATGCTGAAAGAACTGGCAGAAAAATCGTAGACGAGGAGTGAGCAAAATGACAGTAGCTGAATTGATTGACACATTAAAAAACTATGATGATGATGCTAAAGTGTATATTGCTGTAGGCAGGAACACGTATGATGCGAGTGCCGCCATAAACATTTCACGATATAATTGGGAAATAGTAAGCAATGACGTTGTAATTGTCAGTAGATAATAATTAAGCCCTAGGGTGCGGCGGCTGGGTTGCCGAATGGCAGTAAGCGTTGCGAGAATTCCCACGCCGCCGCTTTTTATAAAAAGGAGGAATAATGCGGTCTATTATGTGGATTATGTGAAGGAGGTACCAAAATATGAGTAAAGGTTTAAGCAAATTTATGTATAGCCAGCTTGGCGAATTGGGGGAATTGTTCAAGAAGAAACATGAGCAGTATTCTTCCGGCGCAGATGAGCTTGCCAATTTCCGCCGCGGCGCGCTTCTGAATGGACGTAGCGACGATGCAGAGGGAATGTTTGAGGAACTGAAAGCATATGCAGCAAAGCATATCGCTTTTGTTTATACTCACGATGTTCACGGCGATAAAATCACCGAAAGTCTGAAAGACATTGCTGTTTATAGTCTTATTGGCTTGTATATGGTGGCGCTGGCGAAGGAAGAAAGCGAAATGCTGCAAGCGCATAGAGATTGTATTAGCCTTTTGTGCCGCTGCCACGCTGACGAGGAAAAAGCAAAATGAATTTAACATTCACGATTCCAGGCGAACCGACGGCGCAAGGACGACCGCGCTTTTCTACTCATGGCGGATTTGTAAAAGCATATGACCCGGAGAAAAGCCGTAACTATAAAGCCTACGTCAAACTGCTAGCTAGTGAAGCGATGCAAAATATAGGGCTGACGCTCACAGAATTGCCCCTAGGCGTTGATATAATAGCTGACGTGGGTATTCCTGCCAGCAAGTCGAAAAAATTCAAGGAGCAGGCTTTAAACGGCTTGCAGCTGCCGATTAAAAAACCCGATGTTGACAACGTCGCAAAAATTATTCTTGATTCTATATCTGGCATTGTCTATAAGGATGATAAACAGATTGTTAAACTTACAGTTTCTAAAAAATATAGTGATACGCCAAAAGTTGAGGTGAAAATTTATAATGTTGAATAATTGTTTGATACTTGGCTGGGTGAAATTTGAACCGGATGCAAAAGTTATGAAGAACGGCAAAGAGGTATGCACTTTGGAAATACAGTGTGCGCGCCAATATCGGGATAAAGATAATAAGCGCGTTTACGATTACATTTCTTGCCGCTGCTTTGTGCCTGGACTGATTAAATATATCAGCAATTTTGTTACAAAAGGCTCGCAAGTTATTGTGGGCGGCCGCTTTCAGACTGATTTATACGTGGATAGGAACGGCAAAAATTCTAAAGCAAGCTATTTACTGCTGGAGCATTTGGAAAGCGTAAAGATAGCGAAAAGCACAGCGCCGTATCCTTCGAAAGAACAGAGAGACCCGCTCGATGATGTGGACTGGTAGAGAAAATGGATTACGCAGAAGCAGCAGACTATGCAGAGAGTTTGCTCTTTGCTAAAAATGCAATAGGTAAAGCGGTTGTTTCTGCCAGGATGCAGCAGAGGGCGGAACGCTTGGAATTTGATATGAGGACCGGCGGCGATTCTACGGCACGCCTTGCGATTCAAGCAGTAACGCCGCTTGCTGCGGTTCGGTGTATTTATCTTGGGCAGGCCTTTTTGGTTTACCAGCCGGAAAAATGGCTGGATGTTATGGAGCGTTCGCTTCTCCTATTTCGGCAGCGGTTCGGCGATAAGTCGTATAAGGCGATTCAACACCGGTACGTATACCATTGGACGGTCCGCAAAATTTCTGTAATTGATGAGATTAGCCCGCAGGTGTACGCGCTCCGTCGCCGCTCATTCATTGACGGCCTGCTCATGCTGGCGATTCAAGAAGGGCTATTACGGATTGACATAAACGCCAACAGCTTCCAGAAGGCCAGGGCAGAACAGAAGCAAGAAAAGTAAAGGCAGGCGCGCGGCGCTGTCGCTTCCCTAAAGTATGCGCTGCACGCACGGAAAAGGGCCGCCACGCATTCCAATCATGGCAGCCCTAGTGATTATACCTGTAAAACATTTCAACTTCAAAAATATATAGCCTGCTCGCATTTGCAGGATACAGAAAAGCCCCGGGGCGTTTGCCCTGGGGCTTGTGTTTTTTTATAATGCTTCGTTAAAATACCGGGCGGCGGTACAATTCGGTAACTTTTGCCGCCAGCTCATCTCTTATCATCCAACGAATAAGCGGGGACGTTGAGTTTTTAAATTTTTTGCACGCTTCTGCAACCAATCCCGCGCGCAATGCGTCAACTTCCCAAACGTGCAGCGGCGTGCGTTCTTTCAACGTGCGCGCGGTCCAATTAGTGGGCGGGTTCCAAAGCTGTCTGTAGTTGTCCGGCAGCCCTACGCCTTGACGCTTCCAATGGTTCAGCAACGCCAGGCGAAAAGTTGCGGCTTTCCAATTAACAGTTTGGCGGCCGCGCTCATTGTCAAGCCGGGCGCGGATAGCTTTCTGCTTTTTGATTTCGGCTTTCAAGCCGACAAAATTTTTCATGTTTTCGCTTCCTTTCAATAATAGCCCGGCTTGCGCCGGGCGGGCGATTCGGGGTTATAGTTCGACAACTTCCAGATATGCGCGGCGGCGGTCGTTGTCGATGATATACGGGCGGCAGCCGCTGCCGTCATATTGGTTAATTACGTCGGCTTGTTTAAAGCCGTCATAATCAATCACCGGGCAGCCTGCGTCATCAGCGTAAACGCTAGCGCCTTCCGGCAGCATCATGTAAACGCGGTCACTCGCTTCACTGTAAGCGACGGGGGCCAGGGAATAGCTTTCGTTATAGCCGCACTTCTGGTAGTCGCGCCAGCCAGGCAGCAGAACGCGGGGCGCTTCTTCATCGTAGCCCACTTCTTCGTATTCGTCGGTTCCAGCGTGGTAAACGTGAACGGGGTAAAGCTTAGTGGTTTCGCCTTTGATAAGCTCGCCGCTTTCCGTGCAGGCGGTCGCTTCCCAATATTCGCCGTTCCAGTCGCTTTCAAAAGCGGCGTAGCGTTGGCCGTCTTCATCGGCTACAACAAATTCAGCGTGATATACATTGTTTTTGATTTCCTTTAACATGATTTGATTCCTCCTAAAAAATCGCTTCTGCCTTTTAATATTCGACACCGGCAGCGGCATTCCTGCCGGTGTAGTTTGATGGATAGTTTAAGATTAAGCCTCCTTAATTTCTGCTGTCCATTCGTTCCGGCTCTTGTAGCCTGCAGCTTCGGCAACCATAGCGGCGATGATACGGCATGTAAAATCGTGTTCCGCTTTATGCATTGCCGGTTGTTGGCGGAATTCTTCAATCTTCCGCAACAACTTTAACGCTTCTTCACGTTTCATTTTTCAACCTCCTTAATAAGCGTTTACTTTCCAGTCGTTCCAATCGTCAAAAGTGACAACCGAAAGCATCCTGCGCAAAATACAGATGTTTTCTTGATAGGCTGCCTGCTGCTTTTTCAGCATCTGCCAAGCGGCGGCCGCCGCTTCCGCGTCGCTGATGATTTCGGCCGGGCTTTTACCGCTGGCCTGCTTTTCCAGGCGCTTCAGCTCGTCGCGCATGTAGTCGCCGTTTAAAATGCGATTGTTCAAATCACTGCCGGGGCGGCGGTCCCACGGGCCAACTGTAAAGCTCGTATGCACGTGCTCACGCTTCCCAATGTCATAACTGATTGTAGTGACATCGTAGGTCACAGAGTAACCAGCGGCGCGCACGGCGTCGCGGATAGGCTGCAACCGTGCGCTTTTCTCGCGCGTTTCCGCCTTGAAAATATCGGTATATGCGATATAGCAGCGACAAACGGCCTGCGCTTCTGCGTTTACCGCTTCTGCCGCGAAAAATTCGGCGGCGAAATGGTTGGCCAGGTCGGCGGCGCTTTGCGCTGTTGTAACACGTGCCGCGTGTTCGCGGCATAAACGCCAGCATAACGCGCGGCGCGGTTCCACGGCTGCCAGGCTCGCTTTTATAGCTTTTACTAATTGTTCGGCTTTGCTCATGGTTTTTTCCTCCTTTGGCCTGCCTCATCAGTACCGGGGCGGCCGGTCCCCAGTATACGCCGCGCGGGGCGGCGTTTCGGCTATTGTAACAAGGGCGTTTCCGGGCGGTATTTCAAAAACTCGCTGCCGTGCAGGTCGCGTATTTGCTCCATAGTCAACGCGCGGCGGACCTTCTTCACCCATTCGCCTGCATGCCAGTACCATAATTTTTTCTTGCTGGCCCATTTGCAGCCGGCGCCTTTCAAGGCGTCTTTGTTCTCTTTCGTTTCGCCGCCTATCCATAACCAATTACCGCATATCTCAATTTCAAGGCCTTTCAAGCCCATCAGTACGGCCAGGATTTCGGCAAATTCCGCTTGTTCGGCTAGGATTTCGGCGGCGGTTTTGTAAGTGCCGTCCGCTTTCTTGTTGCGCTGCCACTCCTGGCGGCTTTCGCTTTCTGCCAGTTCTGCGGCGCGTTTGTCGTGCGCTGCGCTCATTGCCTTAAATTCTGCGGCCGTGCCGCCTTTGTCCGGGTGGCAGCTCATGCAGGCTTTTTTAAATGCCTTCTTAAGTTCCTCGATTGTTTCGCAAGCGGCAAAAATCTTTCTCCAGTCCATTTTCTTTTCCTCCTTTTTCGGTTCCGGGTTGTATTTGGCTTTTAATTCGGCGAATTTCTCGCGGCTGACTTTGGCAACCAGCTTTACAAAACGGCGGCTGCTGTCCCATGTATCATAGATAACGCCGTTGACAACGGCTACGGCGTGTTTTGCTACAAAAACAACGTAGCTGGCGCTGTTGTCGCAATGCTTTGTAAAGCTGTTGACTGTTTCGCGGCTGGCGGCTTTAACCTCAATACCCAGGTCAGCCAGGGCGGCGGTGATGTTCTTGACGGTGTTCCACGCGGCACCGCTCTCAAATACCTTTGTTTCCAGCAGCTTTTTAGCCTGCTGGTAGGTTAACGGGGTTGCCGTGCAGATTGCTCTAATTGAGCAATCACCAATATTTTTATTTTCGGGGTTCGCATTATACTTTTCAAAAGTCATTTTCTTATTCTCTCCTTTCGGCTGTGGCTAGGGCTTCGGACCTTCTGCCTGGCAGCTTTACGGCCCCCAACGGGGCCGCCGTCAGCTTTAATATTTTTGTACGGTCAACCCGCCAAATTCGTTTTGATAGATAGTGTAAAAGTGGCCTTTGATTTCAACGTAGGCCCTTTCAAGATGCCAGGGGAAGTCCGTGTTTTCGACGCTTTCCAGAATTTCGATGTCCTTCAAGCACGGCTGGAAGCCGTATTCACGGTAAAGCGCCAACTGAATCATTTTAGCGTCTTGAGTTTGTTCCATGCGTTTAGTCATTTTTTTGTTCCTCCTTGAATGTAGCCATGTTGGCTAGTTGTTTGTTTTCTATGTCTATGATTATAGCGTATATGACTATACTTGTCAATAGCTAAAACGGATATTTTTATATTTTTTTTGACTTGTTTTTTAGGCGCGGCGGCTATATAATGTAGATAAACAAGATTGGAGGGTAAAACATGAGCAAACAAGCAAGCCAAGCTATAAAGTATGCGCTGGATAGCGCGCGGGTTAAGCGGTCGGCTCTGGCGGCTGCGCTAGGCGTGGCCAACGCACAAAGCATTAATGATAAGTTGAGCCGCGGCCGCTGGTCCGCTGATGAGCTAGCGACGGCGGCGGAACTATGCGGATATAGCCTGGCCCTGGTTGACAAGGCCGGGCGCGTCGCTGTGTCTGTTCCGGCGTCAACGCCGCCAGCTGATAGCGACGGCAGCCCCGCAGATGATGCGCAAGCCAAATAACAACATTATAAGAGGATAGCAACGGTCGCACGCTGGCAGATGTTCAGCGTGCGGCCGTTCTTCTTTATTCAGCAGCATTTATAATAGATTAATGGCGTTCACAAAAAAATAATAATGTATCATTGACTTAATAGCATTTTTTAAGGCATATAATTTATAGCAAGATAATAAATATAATTTAATTGATGATTGACAGATGGATTCTGTTAATCATTTTTTTTATTGTCTTTTTCTGGTAAATAATGATTATCTTTTCAATATGTATTGTTAATGTATTGTTTAGTGATTGTCATTATTGATAATATTAATTGTATATACAGTTACATAGTTTACAACGAGAATGTGACGGAAATGTTTAAGATTAAAAGTTTATTAAGTAATACAAATACACCAACAAGAGGCAGGCCGCCGGCAATAGTCACCCAGCCGCAGACGCTGGAGGAATGTGCGGCGTTGCTCAAACAGCAGGGCGCGGCTGTTGCCGTCCTGGCTGTGCAGGACCTGCAAGCCTATTGGTTAAAAATCATGACGGACAGCAAGGCCAGCAACAAGGATAGATTAGCCGCCTCTAAGATGTACGCCGACAGTATAGGCGCGTTTGACAAGCAGACGCACACCAACAAGGGCCCGGCTGTGTATCATTGGGGCGCGGCTGATGATGCTGTGATAGTAAACGATTGTTCAGAAGATGCTACCAAAACATAAACATAGATAGAGCTTTTAACATAATCTTTATTATCGGACGTAAAATATTATCCTGCTGCTGCTGATTAGCTGGCGGTTCCAGATGTTGGCGGCAGGCGTTCACCTGGCATATGCTGCGGCCGTTCCTGCGTGGCTCATGCGGCAGGCCTACCACGTTTTTGTTTTTGTTTGGCGTGGGTTCTGATTGGTTGGTTGGCGGCGCTGGCGTTGGTGATTTCCCTGGCTTTTCGCAAAAGTTGATTTTGATTTCTTCCTTTTCCTCTGACATTGAGTGGGGGTGGGGCCCAAAAATTTCGCAGCCGCCGGGGGAGGTAAATACCAAAAATTACCAAAACGATTTTTTCAAGGGGGGTAAACATGGAAAACGTAATACAGATACCATATACTCCACGACCTGCATGGGCGAAGGTTCTGCATAAGGAATTAAGCAGACACCGCTTTGCAGTAATCGTAGCACACCGCCGCTTTGGTAAGACCATCGGAATGGTGAATCACCTTATAAGGGATGCTTTGCAGAGTGATTTAATCAGCCCGCAGTATGCTTTGGTAGGTCCGTTCAGTGCACAGATGGAAATTATTGCATGGGGCCCATTGAAGTATTACACAAGCGTCATAGAAGGCATTAAGGTGAACGAAACTAAAAAGTATGTTGAATTCCCTAGTAAAGTACCTGGGGCACAGGGTGCGAGGATATATATCGTTGGTGCAAATAATCCCGACGCATTGCGCGGTACATATTGGGACGGCGTAATACTTGACGAGTATTCGGATATGAAGCCGGAGATGTGGACGCAGATAATCCGACCTGCGATAGAGAACGGCGACAGAAAAGGCTATTGCTATTTTATTGGTACACCCAAAGGGCAGAACAACTTCTATGAGATGTACAAGAAGGCCAAGACGAACAAGCGTTATTTTGCGTATTTGTCGAACGTGTACGATAGCGGCATTATAGACGCAAAGAGCATAGAAGAACTGAAAGAGGATATGCCGGAGGTAGAATTCAGACAAGAGTATTTGTGTGACTTTAGCGTATCGGCGATTAATGAGCTTTTCAGTCTGGAAGAATTAGACAGGGCTTTCAATAGAGAGTTGACGGAAAAGGATATTCCCTATGATATGCCGCTGGTGCAAGGCGCAGATATAGCACGCTTTGGCGATGACAGAACGTGTATATGGCAGCGTAAGGGTTTAATGGTATATCCACGACCGAGAGTGTATAAGAAGCTGAATACGATGCAGACAGCAGATTATATTGCTTTGGCAATGGATGAAAATAAAGCAGATATGACCTTTATAGACGTTGGCAACATGGGCGCTGGCGTAGTCGACAGATTGCGGCAGATGGGGTACACGGCGCTAAGAGAGATACCATTTCAAGGCGCGGCGATAGAGAATAAGCGTTATGAGAACATCAGAGCAGAGATGTACTTCAAACTGAAAGAGTGGATAGAGGCTGGCGGCGCTTTGCCGGAAGAACCGGGGCTAAGAGAAGAACTTGCAGTCATTCACTATAAGTATTCTAAGAATGGGCGTTTAATGTTAACGCCTAAAGAAGAAATAAAAGAAAAACTAGGACGTTCCCCAGACCTTGCAGACGGCCTAGTATTAACATTTGCAAGGAACGTTCCGTTAAGACAGTTAGGGCTTGATGATAGAAAGCCTAAAAAGCTAATGTGCAACACGGAGTATTCGATTATGGAGGCGGTTTAAAAATGGGTGGTATTGCAAAATTATTCGGTGGCGGCAACATGCCGACTATTGAGAAGGTGGACCCGGCCCCGACTACCGTTGCGACAAGCAGCGAAGTTGCGACCGGTAGCGACAGTAACAAGAAGAAGCGTAAAGGCTTTGCATCTACGCAGACAAGCACTATTGCTAGTGGCGTCGAGGGCGGCCGTAATACTTTAGGCTAAGAGGTAACAGCTTATGAACTTTCAAACGATAGCGGCGAGCAAGCCACAGGGAACACTTCCTAGTGACGGGGTGCCGCTGAAAAAGAACTTGCCGGACCGCCAACGTTTGGTGCGTAAGCTTAAAAGCATGTACGAAGATAGGCGAGATTGGGAGGACAGATGGAAAGAGATAAGAGATTATCAGCTTCCGTTTGTCGGTGAGTTTGACAATACGGCAGACAAGACCAATCCCGCACGCAGACGTGACTTAAAGATTGTGCACGGGGTAGCTTGGAGAGCGGCGCAGGTATTCGCCGCAGGCGTTATGAGCGGACTTACACCGCCGAGCCGCCAGTGGTTCAGATTTGCATATAGACGGCCGGAACTGAATACGAATGTTGAGGCTATGAAGGTGCTTGACACAAGACAAGAGATTGTATCAAGCGTGCTTGCAAAGAGCAACTTCTATAACAGCATCCATACTGTATATCTGGAATTGCCTTTTGGACAGTGCCCGATGGCTATATTCTACGACGCAGAAAACGGCGTGCGGTTCCAGACAATGACAATCGGTACTTATGCACTTGAAGCAGACGGCTTCGGCAAGGTAACTACTTTTGCAAGAAAGTACGATATGACTTTGCAGCAGCTAGCGGACTGCTTCGGCGTAGACGCTTTGCCAGACAATCTGAAAGGACTGTTAGACAATCAGACCAATCTTACTAAGAAGTATAAAGTCTGCTGGATGGTAGAGCCTAACAGCGATAAACTGCCTGGCTACATGGACAGACTGAACATGCCGTATAGAAGCGTGTACTGGTTGGAAAAGTCAGAGAGTGACGAATACTTGTATGTTGGCGGCTTTGAAGAAGAAGCAGTACCGGTAGCGCGTTATCTTGTCAGCGGCAATGAGGCATACGCAAGAGGTCCTGCGTGGTTTGCAGAAGGCGACAGCAAAATGCTGCAACTGCTGAAAAAAGATTATCTCACAGCAATAGAGTTAAAGATAAAGCCGCCGATGCAAGGCAGTCCAAGCCTTATGAATAACGGCGGTATTAACTTGATGCCTGGCGGTCTAACAGCCGTAGATGACCAGACGCAAGATATGGTAAAGCCTTTGTTCGCAGTTGACCTTGACTTAAAGGACGCGCAGGAAGAAATTATTCGCGTTGAGGATGCTATAAAGAGAGCATACAGTGCTGATTTGTTCTTGATGTTAGATAACCTTGATAATAGCCGCATGACTGCTAGAGAGGTTATGGAGAGAACGCAGGAAAAACTGCAACAGCTAGGCCCGGTGGTTGAGCGATTGCAGGATGAATTCTTAACACTGATTCTTCAACGTGTGTATAACATCATCGACAGAAGCGGCGGATTTCCTCCGGTGCCGGAAGAACTGCAAGACCTTTTGAGTGAAGAAGATGTAGAAGTGGACTATATTTCACCGTTGGCGCAGGCGCAGAAGATGAGCGGGCTTGTGAATATCGAACAGGCGATAGCACAGACCGGACAGATGGCGCAAGTATGGCCAGAAGTTACGAAGAAGATTAACCCGTTGGGTGCTATTACAAAATACTTTGAAATGCTTGGCGTGCCTGCAATGGCATTGCGTAGCGATGAAGAAGTACAAGAGATGCTTAAACAAGAGCAGCAGGAAATGCAACGGCAGCAGGAAATGCAGGAAGGCTTGGCAATGGCACAGGCTGCGGCTCCTGCGGCAGAGGCGGCCAAAAATCTTACTGCGGCGGCGAATGATTCCAACCCGGCTATTACAAGCTGGCTAGGCGTGCCGGGAGGTTGGGAATAATGAGCGAGCAGTTTAAATATAAATCCAATACAGGCGAGGATAGAAAGCAAGCACTGCTGACAGAGTACATGGTAAGAGAGCAGGCAAGAAGGGATAAAGAAGCCCTACTTGACCTGCTGGGGAGTGAAAGCGGACGCTGGTTCTTGATGCGTATGCTTGACGTAACCAAAGTAAACTCTATGTGCTTTACCGGCAATAGCAAGACTTTCTATAACGAAGGCCGCCGCGACGTAGGCTTAGGCATTATTAAAAGCATTTTAGCACTTGGGCTGCAAGGCATAGGGCTAAAACAGCAGGCTGAAATGGAGTATGCAGAATTCCAACTAAAGCTGCAAGAGCTGGCAGTGGAATATGTGGATAACAACAAGGAGGAATAACTAATGGGCGAGAACGGCGAAAATGCAGTTGTCAACGGCGAAGGCGCACAGCAACAGGCTGAACCCAATACCGCGGCACAACAGCAGCAGACAGAACCGACTACTACTAATGCAACTAATAATACAAGTGCTTCCGGCACTATTGCAGGGAATGGAAGTAATGGGCAAGGCGCACAACAGCAGCCCGGCACAGTGAATTATGACTTTGCAGGAGTAGAGATGCCAGAAGGCTATGAGCTTAGTGCTGATGAGCAAGGACGCTTTGTGGATGTTATTAAGGGCATGAACCTTAGCAATGACCAGGCAAGAGCACTTGCAAAGTACGGCACAGAGTATGCAAGCCGTGTAGTGCAAGGCGTAGAACAGCTCCGCGCGCAGGAAATCGCTAAATGGGGCGATGAGGCTAAAACAGCACTGGGCGCAGACTTGGGCAAAGTACAGGGCCTTTGTGATACTGCCTGCCGCAAATTGGAGGCAATGTATCCAGGCTTGAATGTGCGTGAAGCATTGGAAGTTACCGGCGCAGGCAATCAAATTGCTATCGTGAGAGCATTTGCGAAACTTGGCGAACTGCTTGGCGAGGACCCCGGCTTGGCTGCACAAAACGGCGCGCAAGGCTTAAACACTGCACAAGGCGTTGCCGCAAACATGTACCCGAAAACCGACTGGAGCAGGTACAAATAATTTTTAACTTTTAATTAAAAAACAGGAAGGATGATGAAATTATGGCTACTATTGGTTACTCCCAAACTATGAGCGACTTACGAAAGTACTTAACTCCGCAAGGCGCTATTGACCGCGTTATGGAAGTACTTAACGAATCTAATCCTATTATGGAAGATATTCGGTGGATGGAAGGCGATTTGCCGATTGGTACTAAAACTACTATTCGTGCGAGCCTGCCTTCTCCGTCTATCCGTCGTATTAACCGCGGTACTTCTCCGACTAAAGGCACTGTAAAGCAGCGCATTGATGTATGTATGCACTTGGAGGACCGTTCCTGCGTGGACGTTGAACTGCTTTCCGGTAAACCGAATCCGCAGGCGTTCCGCATGGCAGAGGATGATGCACACGTAGAAGGCATGGGCCAATACGTCGCACGTCAATTCTTGTACGGCAACTTGGACGAAGACCCGGACACTTTCAATGGTATTGCGGTACGCTACAATACTTTGACCGACGGCGGCAAAGGCACTCCGGGCCACCAGGTGATTTCCGCGGGTACTCCTGGTACTAACACTAATGCTTCTATCTACTTCGTAGATTGGGGCGACCGCCGCGTAATGGGTGTATATCCTAAAGGCACCCAGGCAGGCTTGAAAACTGAGGACTTGGGCGAAAGCGACGTATACGATGAGAACAACAAGCCGTTCCGTGCATTGCAGACTTTGTACTCTTGGAAGTGTGGCTTGGCGGTACAAAATGTTCGTTCTATTGTGCGCGTGTGCAACATTGATGTCCAAAAGCTTAACTCTTTGACTGACAGTGCGCAACGCGAACTGATGAATAAATTCATCTTCGCAAAGAACCGTCTGCAAGACCCGAAAGCGCCGGTTGCGTATGTATCTGACGGCGTATACTCTTGGCTGGAGTGCTATTTGAACAACAAGAACAATGTTCATGTTACCCGTCAAGATTTTATGGACGCGCCGCCTAAACTGTACCTTGCAGGTATTCAGATTAAGAAACTTGACTGCCAAAGCGAAACCGAAGCGGCAGTCGTGTAACCGGAAGGAGTGAATAACAATGATTTTTGACCAGCAAAATATGTACATGGATAATTCCTTGACCAGCAATGTAATTGCGAACGTTGGCGGCGGTGATGCGGCTGACCCGTTATTTCTTGTTATTACTGCGCCGACCGCCTTAGCTACTAGCGGTACCATCACTGCGGCGTTGGAAACTTCTGACAGCGAAAGCTTCGGCACTAAAAACGTTGTTGCGACTTATACTCTTGCCGCCAGCAAAAAGGGCATTTTGGTTGCAGCAAAACTGCCGTATGGCATGAAGGCTTTTTCCAGACTGACTGTAAGCGGCGCAAGCGGCGGCAAACTGACTGCTGGCTTGACTGAAACTGTTCCGAACTGGCCGGGCTGATTTGGTACTTTAAGGGGAGGGCGAAAGCTCTTCCCTTTTTTAATAATCAAGGAGGAATAGTTAAAATGCTTAACATTACCGATGTATGTAATATGGCGCTGGCTCATATCGCCAAAGGGCGTATAAGCAATATAGATGAGCAGTCGGAGCTAGCAAGACAGTGTAAACTGTTTTATGAGCCTACCCGCAAAGAGTTATTAAGAAGCTACACTTGGGGATTTGCAAAGCGCGTGAGCAAGCTTGCAGAACTTAGTATCGAATCTCCGTACTGGTCCCACGTTTACGCCTACCCCGAAAAGTGCCTTGCTGTGCGCAAGATATTTGACGCTGACACCGGCGCAATGATAAGGGCAGGCGAACAGCAGCAGGAAGAATGGGACTTGTATATGGCAAGCGACAACGTGCTTGGCATAGGGTGCAACATTCCTGCTGCATGGCTTGAATATACCTATGACGTTGACGATGTAGAAATGTTTTCGAGTGATTTTTTGAGTGCGTTTACTCATATGTTGGCGTTTAATATCTGCGTACAACTGACCGGCAACAGCGGCTTGCAACAGACACAGTATCAGCTTGCAATGGCGGCATTGCAGAAAGCAAAGCATACCACGGCAAGCGAAAAGAAAGAGTTGCCGGACTACCCGAGTAAATACTTTGACGGGAGGGCGTAATTATGGCTAGTGGGTTGACACCTTATTATTTATTGCAGCCTGCATTTACCGGCGGGGAAATCAGCGCCGAAGTTGCAAACCGCGTCGATTTAGATAAATATCAGTTTGCGGTACTGCAAGCCTATAACTGCCTTATCAAGCCGCACGGCCCTATTTATCGCAGACCGGGCATGAAGTATATGGCACGAACGAAACATAGCGATAAAGCGTGCATCCTGGTACCGTTCAACGGCGCAGATAACACCGACTATCTTTTGGAGATTGGCGAGAAATATATAAGGGTGCATAAGAACGGATTTTATATAAACATAGAAGTTGTGACACCGTACACGGCAGATATGCTGCAAGATTTGAGATTTGTACAAAGCGCAGATACTATGTTTATCGCCAGCGGCAAATATCCCGTGAAACAGCTTGCAAGATATTCGGACACCGACTGGCGTTTTGCTGACTTTGAAATTACTGATATGTATTTCGATGAATCGACCTCACTTGAAAATTATAGCGGCATAAGCTATACCGTGCCCGGTTCCTACACATTCCAACCAACTGTTACCGGTGAATACCAAATTGACATTTCGGGTGCAGGCGGCGGCGGCGGTGGTGCCGTTACATGGAGAAGGCACGGAGAACACCATACCTATAATTATGCAGTCAAAGGCGGTGACGGCGGCAGCGGTGAACGCATTATAAAAACTGTAACGCTGGATAAAGGCACAAGTTATACGATTACGGTCGGTAGCGGCGGCAGTGGCGGCGCGTATGCTTATAGTGCAGGCAACTACGAAGATACAACAGCTACTAGCGGCACTAAAGGCACGGATAGTACGGCGTGTGGGCTGACCGGTAGAGGCGGAGGCGCAGGCGGCGCGGCTAGCCGTATGTATGGCGAGGACGGCTATTATTCTAATGTTGGCACGCAAGGCGTAACATATGGCGCAGGCGGCGGTGCGGCAGGCGGTGCCGGCGGTATAAAGGGTAGCCCAAACGGCAAAGCGGGCGCTAATGGCTGGGTAAAGATTTTATATACCGGCAATAAAGAATTGACACCTTCGGGAACGCAAGGTGATATTACCTTGACGAGCAACAAGAATATTTTCGCTAGCAGCAAGCCGGGCGCGTATATCAAACTTAAACAAGAGATTGCAAGCAAGACTGTATCCGCCAGCAACGGCACGACAGAAAGAGTACGTGTGGGCGAAAATTGGAAGGTTATCAGTCACGGAACCTGGGAAGGCAGTTTTACCATAGAAAAGAGTGACGATGGCGAAAGTTGGAAGGAATACAGAAAATATACATCTAAGAGTGACTATAATCCGTCTGAAAGCGGCAGTGTAACAGAGCCGGTATTTTTAAGGGCGGTATGCACTATAACTAGCGGTACTTGCACTGTTGATTTAACAGCAATGGCCTACAATGCAGAAGGCGTTGTAAAGCTTACTGAAATCACTAGCGACAGTACAGCTAAAGCCCATGTTGAAAAAGAACTTGGCTCAACGGATATGACAACTAATTTCTTATGGGGCGCATGGAGTGAAGAATTTGGCTACCCGCAAACACTTTGCTTTTTCCAGGACAGACTATGTTTTGGCGGCACGAAGAAGCAGCCTTACATGGTATGGATGAGCAGAACCGGTGACTACGGCAATTTCAGCGTAGAAAAAGCAAGCGGCACTGTTACCGATGATAGCGCAGTAGCACTTGCGTTTGTAAGCCGCAAACAGTTCAAAATTTTACACTTGATAGCAAGTACCGATTTAATCGTCTTGACTGCGGGTAACGAATGGACAGTAAGCGGCAGCGATACTGTAACCCCGTCTAAGGCCGTTCCCAAAATGCAGACTACACGTGGATGCAGCACTGTTGAACCGCTGATGATTGGTGGCAGAATCGTGTTTGTACAAGGCCGTGGAAGCACTGTAAGGGATATGGCATATAGCTATGAAACAGACAGCTACGGCGGTAACGACTTAACCTTGTTGGCAAAGCATATTATAGAGAATGTGCAGATTGTCGACAGCGCGTATAAGCAGGAACCCGACAGCACTATATACTTTGTGAGAAGTGACGGAACTATGGCTTGCTTATCCTACATCATGGAACAGAAAGTATATGCCTGGTCGACGATAGAAACGCAAGGCAAGATTGAAGCTGTGGCGGCAGTGCAGGAAGGCGACGAGGATATTATTTATCTTGTAGTGAAGCGAGAGATAAACGGCGTGACAGTACGCAATATTGAGTATCTGGCAAAGAATCCTGCAAAGAGCAATAATCCCGACGATTATATTATGCTTGATAATGCTATTGAGTATAGCACTGCTGAAAAGAGCAGTGGGGAAACAGAGATTGATGCGGCAGAGCTGGCAGGTGAAAAAGTTACTGTTATCGGTGACGGAAGAATGTATAGCGGACTGACAGTAAGCCAGGACGGCACTGTGACGCTCCCAGCGGCCGTGCAACACGCTTTTATTGGCTTGCCCTATAGAAGTATCGTGGAACTGCCAAACGTCGAAATTAAGACTGGTGACGGCACTATGCAAGGACGCAAAAAGCAGATTAGTAATTGCATCCTGCGTTTAAGTAATTCTCTTGGCGGCATGGTCGGCCCGGATATAAATACTATGGACTTGATGAACTTTGATGAGCAGAACGCAGTGAGCGATATTAAATTATTTACCGGTGATAAGTATATGACTTTGCCTATTGGCGGCTTTAATAACGAAGGCAGAGTTATTATCGTTACGGATGAGCCGTATCCTTTTAACTTGCTGGCGGTAGTGCGGGAGGTGTCTTTTGGTGGCTAAGAAGTGGACTGTTGAAATCCTTGATAATAAGTCAAAAGAAAATGTTGTGCCGTTGATTGAAGAACTTATGCAAGATATACGGCCACATGATAAGGAAGATTTGGAAGCAAGCAGTGACCCGGTATTTGTGCTCATTGGCAGTATCAAACTTGACGAAGAAACAAGGGTATACCGTGGTGAGGACGGAAAACTGCTTGCGATATTTGGCAAGGGTGCCATGGAATGGGGCGCACCGGGACGCGGAATCTGGATGGTAGGCACGAACGAACTTTACAATGGTTACACAAAGAGCCTGCTTTTCAAGGAAGCGAAAAGAGTGCTGAATGAATGGGTGCGTAAGCATGGACTGCTGCACAATATCGTCTACGAGAAGAACCGCACTAGCATTAACTATTTAAGACACTTGGGGGCGGTATTCTTGGCGGAGCCTAAAACAGGCTGGGACGGCAAGAAATTTTATCAGTTTTATATTCCATACAGGGGGGAGTGAACATAATGGGCACACTTGGCATTTTAATGGGGCTGCAAACTGTTATGCAGTTAAGCGGGCAGCATCAGCAGGCCAAACAGCAGGAGCAGGCATATAAAGCGCAGGCGCAGGCTGCACAGCAGAACGCGGCTATTATGAGCCGCCAACGTGAGCAGCAGGCAGAAGCATATGCGCAGAAGCAGAGCCAGCTCAACGATAGAATGAGGCTTGCAAGAGGGCAGGCGCTGGCGGCGGCCGGCAGTAGCGGTCTAACCGACAGCGGCAGTGTCAGCGATATTCTTTCAAGCAGTGAGAACGCTTACAAAAAAGACAGCATGAATCTGTTGCAGAATCAGCGTAATGATGCGTGGAACACTTATGTAAACGAAGTCAATTACCGCAACCAGGCAAGCGCATATAATGCGGCGGCGAAGAACGCTAAAGCCAACGGCAAAATGCAGATGTTTAGTACGCTTGTAGGTGCGGCGGCGAACGCTTACTCTAAAGGTATGATTGGCGGCAGCAAGGGAACAACTACAGTAAGCGGTGATGAATGGTACGATGCTAACAGTGATTTCAATCTTCCTGCTAGCAATATGAACGGCTTCAATCTTTACAACCAGGCAAAGAAGAATAACCCGTTCATGGATAATACAGGCTTTACTAAATGGAACTGGTAAGGGAGGTGCAGTATGAAGATTGCAGGTTATCAAGGCAGCGTCAATTTAGGTACCGGTGGCGGTGCGACTGTCAAGGTATCGAGTGACCTTAACGCTTATGGCAGCGGCGGCAAAGGACTGGCCGCTATTGCCGGTGCCGCCAACAAATGGGCGGTAGCAGTAGAAGCACAGCAAGAGGATGAGGACAAACAGTCTATCCTTAACGCTATGGATATATTTAATAAGAGCCGCTATAACATCATGTACAACGATGAAAGCGGCCTTATGAATACGAAATTGGAAGGCACTGCCGGTGCAGGCGCAAGCTACACAGAGCAGATAAATAAGGCAAGGCAGGATGTATTAAGTAATACCAAACTGCACAGCCAAAAGAATCAGCTTGCATTAGACCATTTAATGTATCAGAGCGCACAGCAAGGCTTCCAGACTGTCGACCAATACGAGCAGAAGCAAAAAGAAGCAGTCACTGATTTACGCTATGACAATAATATTCAGAACTCCTGCGAGTTTGTACAGAAGAACTGGAATAATCCGCAGGCGCTGCAAGATGAGATTATCCGTACACAGTTGCTGACAAGTGCTATATATGGCAAGCGTGGCGCAGAGTTTATCGAATCTAAAAGCAGAGCCAACATTGGGCAGGTGGTAGCAAGTGCCGTCGGCGCAAGCATCACCAACGAAGATTATGGCACTATGCGTAACATCATGGATAAGTACGGTAGTTATCTGACTGCCAATCAGCGAGCTGCTTTTGAGAAGGTGGCATACGATAAAGAGAGCAGCGCTTTTGAAAGAAATACCGCTAAAGATTTGTATGCTAAATATGGCGACGATGAAGAAGCAGTGCGCAAAGAGGTTGAAAACATGGACGCTTTTTCACCAGAAGGCGGCAAAGTCGAAACGCAGGCAGAAGGCACTACATGGGTAAGGAACAGCGGTGTTTCCCTTGATGGCGTAAAGCAGCAAGTAACCATCGGCCTTTCTGATATTGCGAAAGAATTTAACACATTGAGCGGCGCACAGCTTATTGTCACTAGCGGCACGGATAGTACAGATATTCACGCTGCCGGTGAGCACAGCCACGGCGCAGGCGTCAAACTTGATGTTGCAGCTGACTGGCTAGAGAACGCAGACAATCGCAAGAAATTTATTTCTTATATGCAAAGTAAAGGAATCAAGGTATTGGACGAATATTCTAATCCATCGCCAAACTCTACGGGTGGGCACCTTGATTTGGACTTTACGGACTATAAAGGCGGCACAGTAGCACACAAACATATAAGCCTAGATGAGCAAGACCGCATTATGAAGCAGTACCGCACTATTAAGGCAGACCATGACAGAATAGAAACTTATAAGAAAAATAAACTTTTTGAAGGAATAAAGAGTGAGATATTTGCTATGTTTAATAAAGGTACAAGCTATAGTGAAGCTATGACGTGGGCTACTAACCAGGCAGGCAGTGACCCCGACAAGTACGTAACGTATCGTAATGCGGTGGTGGCGATATACGGACCGCAAGGCAGAAGTGGAAGCAGCGGTAGCGGTGGAAGCAGTAACGGAAAACTTGATGATGATGCAATAGGCGTACTGGAAGATATGCTGCAAGAAGGCAAGTTTTCTAGCATTGACCAATTCTTAGCATACGCTGCTAAGAAAGGTGCATCGTCTGCACAGCGCGGGAAGTTAGAAAAAATATACAACGATTGGTATAACGGGACAGGCGAATTTGCTTTTGATATGGAAGGTCTTGTACAACAAGTCGCAGGCAAAAATGCCGATGCTCTGTATAAGAAAAAAATCCAAAACTACGGGCGGCAATGGGTGCGCGCTTATCGCGCAAAAAATCACGGCATGAATCCGGGTGAAACGGAGCTGTTGGAAGCCTTGCAAAACTGCGTAACAACTAAGGTTTACGGCAGCTATGTTACCGAAAAACATTCATTCTGGTTTGACAGTACAGAAGATATAAAAGCAAGTGACGCAGATTTAATTGCACGTGGTATCGCAAGCGTAACTAAAACGGGCGATGATTGGTACGATGTTAAATGGTTAGATGGCACATCGGGCAAAATAAACGGTGCATATCTGGCAAAGTTACTGAAAGGAGATTACTAAATGGCTAATGAACCTTTAGACGAATTCGACCGCAGATTAAAGGCAAAAAAGGAATATGCTAATTATGGCTTTATTGCTGATATTGACAGCGGCTTGTCACCTGCTGAAACTCTAGGCTATTATGACCTGCAAAAAATGAGCGACGATGAGTACAATAAGTTTTCGCAGGCAGTACAGAGCAATAGCTCACCGACGATTGATACTAGCAGCATTATCAACGACGATAAGCCGGGCATAGGAACTGCCGTAATGAACGGCCTTAAAGGTTCGGTGCGTGGCTTATTCGGTGCGGCTAAAGCGGCCGTTGACGCTAATATTGAAGCTCATAAGGGTGACAAGAATGTTGTTAAAGAGTATGACCAATCAGAGAACATCAGCAAGGCTTTAGGCTATGTCACCGATGAGATTTTGAAGCGCGAAGAAGTTAAGGCTGATACGGCGGCTGGGCAACTTGGTTATGATTTGGCCGAAAACGGTATTCAGCTTTTAGTGCAACTTGCGCTGACTAAAGGCGTAGGTGCTGCCGGTGCAGGTGCAAAAACTGTACACGCTATCAGCATGCTTTACAATGGTGCAAACATCAGCGGCGAACAATATCTGCGACTGCGCAAAGAGGGCGTAAGCGCAACCAGAGCAGCGGAGGCAGGCTTGCTGAACGCAATCCCGCAGGCGGTATTAGAAGAACTGCCGCTTGGCAGACTGCTTAAAAAGATGCCTGCCGGTAGCGGACTGAAAACTAAGATATGGGAAGTTACCAAACGTGGCCTTGAAGAAGGTGTTACCGAAGCATTACAGGAATTCCCGGAGCAAGCTACGGACTTATGGGCAAAGAACCCCGGCGCAAGCACTGCCAAACTTGCAGAGAAGTGGGGCGAGAACTGGCAGCAGAACTTGAAGGAAGCAGGATATAGCGGCCTTATCGGTGCTATTCTTGGCGGCAGTGTTAGCGGCGTAAGCGTTGCCGTTGACAGTGCTGTTGAGCACGTCGCTTTGAAAGCCAACGAAGAACGCAAGGCAAAGTTAGTAGCAGATGCTGAAAGAATCAGAGAAACAGGCATTAACCCGGAGCGTGCGGCGGCTGAAATTGAAGCGAACAATCCTAACTTTGAGGACGATACTGTTACTGTATCAGCACAGGACTTGGAAGGCTACAAGCAGACCAGCAGCAACAATAAACTTTATGAGGAATTAGGAATTACCGAAGAAGAACTCGGAGCGGCTGCGGAGCTTGGGCAGGATATAGACATTAGCCGTGGCAAGTTTACGGCGGCTATGGCTAAAGACAATGCACTGTTTGAAGCTACGAAAGACAATATGTACTTTGACAGCAATGGCGAATTGTCGGACGGCGGTGCAAAGACACGTAAAGAACTGCGAGAAGGTTATAACTTGACCAGGCAGGCAAGTACGGAGCTTGACGCAGAACTTGACGCTATTGTTGACAGCGCTACTAAAGCAGGTATGAATAAATCTCATGCCGGCAATTTGCGTTTAGTATTGGAGAGCCGCGCACTTATTGCAGACCCCGAAAATCCTGCTGCATGGCTGCAAAAGAATAAGCTGCGCTTTGAAGATGGCGGCAAAGCTAAACAAAAGAATGGCTGGTTTAGCAAGGGAGGAGTGCTTAAAAAAGAGCAATTCTATACTACTAATATTACCGGAAATGAGATGGGACACTATTCAGATTTGAAGAGCTTGCAGAAAAAGGCTTTTGCATGGTATAGGGACAACTTGCAAGGCACGAGCGTTCATAATAGTGTATTGGGTGATATTAGAATAGATAAAGGGTATCAAGAAAATAATATTAAATTTGGCGCAAGTGGCAGAAAGAAAATGGAACACACTTCCGCTAAAAAAGAAAAACTTTTTGCATTGCGCTATTTACGTGAAATTATGGAGAATGGTAATTTCGTTACAGAATCTGCGCCGCAAAAAGAAAAACATTCAGACGAGAATTTTTATTATATTCATTCTGCACTGAATGTTAATGGTGAAAAACGTTATGTAGTTGTTACAGTAAGAGAACATAATGATAAATCATTATCATATTATAATCATAATGTTTTTAACGAAAGTGAGTATAAAAAAATAGAGGACGCGTTCAAGCCCTCGGGTTCCGAGCAATTCAAGGCTCAGCCCAGTATCTCAAACAAAACGCCCTCTTTTGCTGATAGTGTATCACAAAAAGCAGATAATTACAAGCAACAAAAAATTGTCAATGGTACACTTAAAGATAAGGGTATGTTTTCCCCGGCGGAAGATGGTTCTTATGTTATCACGCTTTTTAAGGGCGCAGATGCAAGTACAGTTATCCACGAAACAGGACACTACTTTGTGGAAACCATGATTAACGAAGCATTGGCAGACCCCAGCAACACAAGACTAAACGCTGATGCGAAAAAGCTCATGGAGTATGCAGGCATTGACGCTGACACATGGGCAAGCGGTGACGTTGAAGCAAAGAGAGCCGGGCATGAAAAACTGGCAGAAGCATTTGAAACCTACATCATGGAAGGCAAAGCGCCTAGTGTTGGCTTGCGCGGAGTGTTCCAGAGATTCGCTAATTGGTTATCAGCTATTTATAGTAAGATAGCAAGAAGTGAAAATGCGGCAGAATTAACGCCGGAAGTACGGCAGGTATTCGACAGAATGTTGGCGTGCCGTGAAGAAATTGAAGTTATGGCGCGCATGGAGGGCATATTCGGCGGCTTGCCGGAGAATATAACATCCAAGTTATCAGACCAAAATAAAAAGACCTTGCAGGATAAAATCTTGAAGGCTAAAGACAAGGCCGTGGATATTCTGACAAGGCGCGCAATGGCTGATGTCAGCGCAAAGCGCAGAGCTGAAAAGGCTGCTTTTATCGAAGAAATACGGCCGCAAATTGAAGAAGCAGTAGCATTGGAGCTTGTCAATCGTGCAAGACACCAGGTAGGTTATGAGTTTGGTAAGGAAGTTAAGGCTGTTGATTCGCACTTTATAGACGATGAGCACGGCATGGCTCATGCTAATAATTCAGATACTCCGTGGCGCAAAACAAAGCCTGCCAATCCTGCAATTATAGCAAGAAAATACAGACACGTTTTAGGAAGCGTACTGCCAAACTATAATGATATGCTGAACGATACCAACGCCAGCATTGACGATATACTTAATCCGATAGTTGAGTATCTTCAAGCGGAAGTCGACACATACGGCACACTTTCTAAAGAGCGTGTTGCAAACGCCGAAGATATGTTGATTGCTATGTTCAGCAAGTCAAGACAGAAAACTGTTACCAATCCTACATTCGTTGTTGATGAACACGGCATGGCTCATGCTAACTTCAAGCAAAAAATCAACGAATGGGAAACAATCGAAGCTAATCCGCGTAGGCTTGCAAGAAAATATATTTATGGCAATGAACGTATAAACTATAACGAACTGTTAAAAGATACAAACGGAGCCATTGGTGATATTTTAAATCCTATTGCTGACAGAATAGAAAGTGAGCTTGCGGAATATCAAGATACAGTCAAGAGTGAACGTGCGTTTTTTATCAATGGCAAGTGGGGCTACTTCGCCGCAACCAACAGAACAGAAGGCAAGTATGCAAACGATTTTGCAGGCATACCGGACCAGAGCGCAGTCTTGGTTGACTTCGGCGAGATAGGCAAAGACGGGAAACGTCATTGGACTAAGCGAGCTTTAGAGCAAGCGGATATTGAAGGCCTTGTATTCCATGAAGCAGGTGACAGTATTCGTAATGTCAACTGGGTATCAAGATACGTTCATGACTACGGCGGCAGCATAAGCGACTTGACCAGCAAAAAAGGACGCAGAAGAATTGCCGAAAAGATTGCAAGGGGCGAAGATGTAGCGGACTACTACGATTTGCGTAGCACTGGTTTAGATTATGGCGATGCCGAAATTAAGGCAGACTTTAAACATATTGTCGATGAGCTGGACAGACTGCAAGCGTTGAAGCATAGACTTGAAACAGACCCCGAAGGTGTCGACCTGGTAAAAGAAAGTAAGCGCAACCAATTATCGCAGGAGCAGAAAGAACTTTTTGACCAGATAGCAGAAGAAAACGGCTATGCCAGCGGTTACGAAATGGCAAGGGAGATTGTCGAAGGTTACACCGTCAATGAGAATGAAGGCAGCGACGTACAGGACAACTGGGCAAGGAACTATATTCGTAACGGCGGTGACAGAGCAAAAATTAAAAGCGAAGAAGGCTTGAAAGAGATTGCCGAAACTTTGGTAGAGGGTGAACAGCTTACAGAGCTTAACGAGCTTAAATCTTTGAAGCATGAGCTTGAAACTAATCCGGATAAAGTCGACCTTGTGGAGATGAGCAAAAAGCGTGCCTTGTCTAACGAGCAGAGAGAACTGTTTGACTGGGTGGCTGACAGCTTAGGTTATGACAGTGGCGACGCTATGGCGCAGGATATTTTGACTTCACCGAGCGAAAGAGCTATGGTACGTCAAGAGATTGACAAGGCCGTGAACCGCAGATTCCCCGACTTCGTGCAGGAGCGTGAACAGGCAAGAGAAGCGGCAAGGGAAGCACTCTATAATGACGAAAGCGGCGAAGTAGTTGCACTTGAACAACAGCTTATTGATGAGGCACTCAATGAAATAAGCGACAAGGATATTAAGCAAAAAGAGCGTGAGAATATTGCTAAAGTGCGTAAGCAGAACGCAGATAATTTTGCTAAACGCTATATTCAGACTTTGCCAGCAGGTGAGGTTATGAAGCCGAGAAGATTTGCTATGGCAGAACGCAGAGCGGCGGCTAATGCAAATAAGGCTGCGAAAGCAGGCCTCTTAGAAGAAGCTGCTATGTATAAGCAGCAGCAGATGATTAACCATGCTTTGTATCGTGAAGCAGTCAAGGCTAAACATCAGATTGAAAGCGCAAGAAAGTACGTCAGAAAGCAGATGCACAGCAAGAAAGAAGTATGGGGAACAGAGCAGCACTTCTTCCAGATGTGCGCTTTGTTGGAGCGTATGGGCTATCATCGCAAGGACTTTAACACCAACGGCAGAGAAGTGCAGCCGCTTAGCGATTACATTGCAGAGATGCAGGCAAAGTACGGCGACGAAATTATTTCTATGCCGGACTTTGTTTTGAACCCGAATAACGATTTGACCAACGCGCCGCAACTTAGCCTTGCGAACTATATGGACGTTATCGACGCACTGAAAAACATTCGTGCTATTGCAAAGCAGGATACGCAGATGAACAAAATCGCCGCCGGCGAAGCCTTTGAACAGGTTAAGGCTGATACGATAGCGCACCTGCAAGAATTGCCGGTAGAGTATGAGACGGAGATTGGCAGCGACAGCAAAAAGAGCCTGCGTAAGCGAATTGTTGAATGGCCTAAAAATTTCATGGCTACGCTGCGTAATGCTGATAACTTCTTCTTGATGATGGATAATTGGACAGAAGGTTATTTTACTAGGGAGTTTTACAACAAAATCAACCATTGCGCAGATATGGAAAGCACGATGCTTGAAAGTTACCAGAACGAGCTTATAGATGCTTTGCAGAAATGGGAACCGGACAAGAAAACAGGTATTGCACACGAACAGAGAATTTACTACGAAGAGCTTGGCGGCAGCGCAGATAAGCATGCTTTGATTGCTATGCTGTGCAACCTGGGCAGCGACAGCAACGCCGCAAGGCTGTGTTCGCAAAAACCGGTAGGCGTAAAGAATTCCGATATATGGGTGGAAGAATCGGAGCTTATAGGCAGAGAAGAAGCAATGCTGCAAACTAAACAAAACCTTATAGAGTTTTTATGCAAGCATCTGACTAAAGAAGATATTGCCTATGCGCAGGCCCGTATCAATTCGGCAAGTAAATTCTGGCCCATGCTGGCAGAAGTCAACCGCAGAACAAAAGGCTTTGAACCGCCGAAGATTGAAGCGTCACCGCTGGTGATGAAGCTTGCAAGCGGCGAAAGCGTGGTGTTTGACGGCGGCTACTTCCCGTTGGAACGTGATACACGCACCGGCAGTATGCCCGGCAAATTTGACAGAATCGACAGCACCGAAGAAGGCAGCAGACCGCCGCAACGGACTTTGACTACGGATACTAGCGCAAGTAAAGCACGTACCGGTGGCAAATATCCCGTAGACTTATCGCGCGGCAGTGAGGTTACGGCGGTAAAAAAATACATTCATGATATTTGTTATCGTGAAACAATGCTTGATTTCAGAAAGATACTGAACGATGAGGATATTTACCGCAACATGGTTGAGCGTTTAGGCGATACCAACGTAAGACTTTTGAGAGAGTTTTTGCAGGCTTGCGCTAATCCATACGGCAATAAGACGGCATATATGGCAGAGAATCTGTTTACGAAAGCCGCTAACGCTTTACGTAATATTGCAACAAATACCGCTATTATGCTTAACTTCAAAACGGCAATGCAGAACTTTTCTAACATCCTGCTATATGGAAATAGCGTAGAAGGTTTTACTTATGCTGACGCTTTCAGAGCCTTGTACCGTGGCTTTACAGGTGAAGGCAGAGCGGAAGCAGATGCGATTTGCGCAAAAAGCGTGTTTATGCGTGAACGCATGGAAGTGCCAGATGTTACGTTGAGAGATATTCAGAACCGTTCTGACCTTAACCCGATTGAAAAAAAGACGCTGAAATATGGCGCGTTGCTGTTAGGCTACACTGATATGATGACTGCGAAGCCGGTATTTGCAGAAGCATACATGAAGAAAATTAATGAAGGCAAGACAGAGCAGGAAGCACTAGATTTTGCGAACGCTGTTATTCGCCGCACGTTGGGAAGCAGTCGTATTCATGATGTATCAAGTCTGCAACGCGGCAGCGGCTTATTCAGATTGTTTACGATGTTCCAGGGATTTTTCAACACACAGTTTAACCAATGGGACAGAGAAGCACATATCGCCAAAAGGTTATGGAATAGCGGTGAAAAAAAAGAAATGGCTGAACGGCTGATTGCTTTCGTTACCGCTAAATGGTTAGGCGTATGCTTGCTGAACGTAGCTATTGCAGAGCTTTCTTTGGCCGCTCCTTTCGAGAAAGACAAAAAAGACGATTGGAATAACCTTGCAAAAGAGCTTATCAACTACCCGTTGTCTATGGGCGGTCCCGTTGGGCAAGCGGCGAACGTTGGTGTACAGAACTTGCTAGGCATGAGGAACTACGGCTACAGACTGACTGCGGCGCAAGGCTTGATTGACAGGGGCTTTACTGTTGCAAGACGTATAAACGATGTTGCGGAAGGTAAGAAAGAGCCGGGCGAGTTGATAGAGCAGACCGCATATGTCGGCGGTGCTTGGCTTGGTATTCCTAGCGGTATCTTCAATATCATATTTAACGGTATAGATATTGCTGCTGATGATATGGACTTTGAACTGCAAGATATTTACAAACGCAGACCAAAAAGCGAACGTAAAAAAGATTGACAAAGATTTCACAAAGTAGCATAGATATAAACCGCTGAAAATAGGTATATAATTAGTTAAAGTGGATTTATTAAGAGTAGATATATTTTTATATATCTACTCTTTTCTTTTGGCAAAAAATAATAAAAGGAGGGGAGCTATTATGCTTACTGATATTGAGAACAGAATTACATATAGCGGCAATGGGAACGCGACGGAGTTTGCGTATCAGTTTAAGATTTTAGACCGAACGGACATTAAAGTTTTGCTGACTGACGCAGACGGCGAAGAAAAGTTGCTGACTAAAGATTATTACGTTGATGTTGAAAAGAATGTTGTACGTTATCCAGGTTATGCAGTCGGCGCAGAAGTGCCGGAGAGTGAACGGCCGCCGGCGTTGCCGACAGGTTGGAAACTGACGATTTATAGGGAAGTGCCGGTAACGCAGGAAACGGATTTGCCAGACCAATATCCTTTTAACCAGGTTGAGGCAATCGGTGACAAATTGACGATGATTGCGCAACAGCTTACCGATACTACCGACAGAAGTTTGAAAATCGGTGTAAGCAAAAGTACTGATATTGATACTGTAATCCCGTGGGAGAACGGCAAGAGCTTTAGAATTAGCGACGACGGAAAAAAACTTGAATTGTCGGAAGACCCGGCAAAGGTTTTGCCATTGGCGCAAGGTGTTTACGCGCAGACTCAAGCACAAGCACAGAGTGCCGCTGCAAGCGCAACTGCGGCAGCAAAGAGTGAAGATAGTGCATTCGAATCAGCAGGCGTAGCAGGTAACAGCGCACAGTACGCGAGCTTATCTGCTGCAAGCGCTGCTGAAAATGCGGAGCTGACGAGTGGTTATAAGCAGGAGGCATTAACCGCCAAGGCTGACGCTACGGCATCTGCAACCAACGCAAAGGCAAGCGAAGCCAATGCCAAAATTAGCGAAAACAACGCAGAAGCCAGCAAGGAAGCGGCACAGTCTGCTGCTACTACTGCTAGTAACTTTGCGTCTGCTGCAAGAAACAGCGCGAATGAAGCACAGACCTACAGTAACAATGCAAAAACCTACATGGACAATGCTAAAAATTATAGTGAGAATGTTAATGTGTTTGTTCCTAGTGTGTCTACGGAGGGTGTCTTAAGTTGGACGAATAAAGCTGGACTGACTAACCCCAAAAGTGTGAATATTAAAGGCGCAAAAGGTGATACAGGTACTGCTGCGTCTATCAAGATTGGTAGCGTGACTACAGGTGCAGCAGGTAGTAATGCAAGTGTTACCAATAGTGGCACTGCTAGTAATGTTGTTTTGAATTTTACGTTGCCTAGAGGTAAAGATGGTGCTGATGGTGGCGTTACTGTTGATGCTGAACTGTCTGATACTTCCACTAACCCTGTCCAAAATAAAGCTATCTATAATGCACTGTTGAATAAAGTCGGGACTGATATTTTCTCTGGTTTCGCTTTAATGGGTGCAACCTCTACAATAGCATGGCGACAAGGCTCGCAGGCTATAGGTTCAATTAATGCTACTAATTATACAGGCACAGCAGCTAGAGCTACACAAGATGGCGCAGGCAATGTAATTACTGAAACTTATGCTACTAAAGCTGATATTAATGGGGTAGTTAAAACCGTTAACAATACTGCTCCCGACGAAAACGGTAATGTAACTATTGCTGTTAGTAGTGGTGGCGGCGTTAGCACATCGGAATCTAACACGTGGACGGCACAGCAGAATTTCCATGACCTTATGCTCAGCCGAGAAATATACACTACTTATGCTGTCATTGGCACTTCGGATACACCTATAACCTCCACGATAGTTTATAACGTAACAGGTGCATTTACACTTAACCTTGCTACTTTGGCTAACGCATTAAGTGCTAATCAATCATCCGTATTTACTGCATACTTTGCTGCAAATGCAGATTACAGTTTGACTATAAGCAATGCAGGAAAATTAAAATATGTTGGTAGCGCAAGTGATGTAGCTATTACAAGTGCAGGATTGCTCCTTAACATTTGGATGAGCAAAGATGGTGGAGGTACGTTGACGAGCATTGTACAAGCTAACAAGTTAGGAGGTGCCGTATAATGGGACTTAATAGAATGATGATGGGAAAAGGTGAAGTAAAGGTTGTAGATGGTAGCAAGAATTGGAGTTATAGTGAAGCACATAATAAAACAATAGCTTTTACTGTCCCACCAGGGATTAAAAGAATCAAAGTGTTTGCAGAAGTTGACTATGTTGAAGATGAGCCGAATGGGTATGTGAATGCTTCTATAGAAAATAAAATGACTAATAAAACATGGGGCGAAGGTAGCTCAGAATCTGATGAGGAAGGAAGAAACATATACCATCAAGATATTGATTCTATTGTAGGCGTAACACCGAACAAAACCTATACATTATATTTTGACTGTTGGGCTACAGGTGGTGTAACTTTTTCATGGGGTAAAGCAATAAATGACATGGCACCTACAGTTGAAGATTATTAAGTAAAGGAGAAACAAAATGCAAACAAAATATAAATATAAAGACCAAACCTATTCTAACATTTACCTACTTTCAGAAGCCTTAGGGCAGGAAGGTATCTTTATACCTCTTTCTATCTCCGAGGAAGCCTTGGCAGAATTAAATGTTACTGTTACGCATGAGGAAGAACCCTTAGAAGTAATTAAGCAACGTAAGATTACAGAGCTGAAATATCAGCGTGATAAAGCAGAGGTTACTCCCATTGAATACAATGGACATAGTTATGACTTTGACAGTAAAGCCCGTGACCGAATCAGCGCTGCAATTATTGCGCTGGAACTGCAAGGCGAGGGAGCTACAATAGAGTGGACCACGGCAGATAATGCCGATACGCCAGTAACTGCTAACGATTTAAAGATGATTATTGCTGCCGTGGCGGTGCGCTCAAACAAACTGCATATTGCATATCGTGTAACAAAAGAAAAAGTTGAGGCAGCAACTACGGCAGCAGATGTAGAAGCCGTGATATTTAAAGTTTAATTATAGGGGTGTAGCAGATGATAGAACAATCTTTAGATGCGGCGTTGAACTCCGTGATTAACGTTGTGTTCGGTGGCGTAATAACGCTGCTAATTACCATGTACCGTCAAAAGAAAAAAGAAAATGACGCACTAAAAGCAGGCTTACAAGCGTTGCTCCGCGACAGAATAATCCAGGCTTATAATCACTATGTCCAGGATAAAGGCTGGATACCAATCTACGCAAAAGAAAGCATCGACGCCTGCTACCGGAGTTACGAGGCGCTTGGAGATAATGGCGTCATTGATAGTTTAATGGAGCAATTAAATGAACTGCCTAACTATGATTTAAAAGGACATGATGAAAAATGCAAGGAGTGTAAGTGTCATGCGTAAATTGATTAACATGTTGAAAAAGAACGATAACGCTTACAGCGTAGGCAGAATCTGCGCTGTGATTGGCTTTGTTGTTTGGGTGCTGGTGACTTTGTGGCTGGCGTTTTTTGCCCGCACTTGGGGCAACTACGAAAGCTGCACGCTGGGCATGGTAGCGCTGCTGTTGGTTCAGTTGGGGAACAAGGCGATTGAAACGAGAACTTTTAAAATCACGAAGGAGGAATAAACAATGATTATTACAGGTATGGCACATTTTGAATCCGTGTGTAAAAACAAATTAGTAGAGTGGTACAACCATAATAGCAAAGAGCATATTACCCTTGAGAATGTGTTTGTGGTCTGGGCGTGCAAGACGTTGCAGAATTATAAGGCGTTACTGTCTACGACCTTGAGCGGTGATGGCATCTATGCGGAGTACACCTATAACGGCGACAAGCAAGAGATGTATGAGGATGTATATAAGAAGACTTCCAACCGCTGCTTAAAAAGTGAGTGAGGTGATAGCTATGGACTGGAACAAAAATCTTGCAACGGAAATCGCCAAAGGCTTAATCGCGACAGGCATCGAGGGCGGTTATGACAGCATCGCCAAATCAACCGCCTATAATTACCCGTCAATCGGTGTGAGCCAATGGGAAGGGAATAGAGCCGATGAGCTTTTGAGAGCTATTCCCGGCGGTGAAGAATTTATTGGCAGAACTTATATTGATATTAAAGCAAGCGGCGAGCTGCCGATGCTTAAAGAGTTGTTAAGAAGTGAAGCAGGACAGCAGGCACAGTTGGAACAGCTTTCCCGTGACTGCCTGCAATACGTCGATGTGCTGCAGCAGGTGCCGACGTTGGACGATACACGCTGCCTTATTTATGCTGGTATGTGGTGCCCAACTAGCACTTATGTTGTAAAGCGTTTTTTAGAGAATCGTTTTGAGCGCGTCAACCTGCGTAGTCTGGAGGCACTTTACAAACTGTTTAAGAATTACTATTGGATTGCTGCTGATGTTGGTGAGATGTATAGAGCAGGTTATGCCAATAGAGCACGTATTACTTATGAGTATGTTGCCGGCATTGATTTGACAACACCATACGGCATACCTGCTTATGGCTATGCTGGCAATGGAAGATAAGGAGGTGAAATCATGGAAGAATTAAAAGCTTTTGTTGCTGACAAGAAATTTTTAGTAGGCCTTGTTTTAGGCTTTGCTCTTGGCGCGCTGCACCATTATTTCGGATTATAACAAACTACCAGGCACATAATAACAATCTTCTACAAGAAGGCGCAAATTGCACAAAAATACTTCGCCTATGAGCGTTTTAAATTTAGTGCCGTTTATGATTTATCCTGCGGCGAGCTAAAGCCGCTTGTAGGCGAAGTTTGTGCTTCTGACACGATTTATTATATTTTACAAATATAGATATTTACATGAGGTAATAATGAAAGATGAAACAAGACGCAAGATTGATAGAGCCGTTAAGATTAGTCTTATTGTTGCTGGCCTTCTGCTTATCTGTAATGACGTGTACTGGCGCTGGCACGGCGGAAGCGGCACCCAAGCAGATAACAATGTCAATCGAACAATGGAATCAATTCAAAAATCAAACGAATCTGCTGGAAGCGAAATTGAATCTGGCAGACGAGAAATTGAAACAGCAGAAGAACACGTCAGCAGTTCTGTTGACGCAATTAAGCGAAGCGAAGAAGCAGCTCACTCTAACGCAAGAAGCGCTGACGAACTCCAAGCGCTCATTAGTGAATGCAAAGGAATCGTTGAAGCGCAGCGAGGAATTATACGAGACGTTGATAGAGCAAATGGAATACGACCGGAAGAGAACGAACAGAATTAAGTATCAGCGGAATATTTATGCAGGTACTGCGTTATTCTTCTTGCTTTGCGCAGCTGCAAAATAAAATTATTGGATGGTGTTACGATGGATGAAAAGGAACAAATACCAGCAGGCATTATTACAATGTTATTAAAAGGTTATGTAGAAACTATTGCTTTCCAAAGAAAGATAATCTGTGCCGCTTTGTTTGGATGGGCGGCAACAGCTATAGCTTTTATTTATTTAGGTAGGTGACAATAAAATGGACACACTGCTGAAGAACACGCGTGACTGGCTACAAACATCAACGCGGCGTTCTTTCAGCGCGGTATTGGAAGAAGCAAAGATAACACCACGGCAGGTAGAAATTTGCGAGCTGAAATTTGTAAAAGGCTTGACTAACTATCAGATAGCTATGCAATTGAATGTATCTGTCAAAACAGTGGATAAGGAATTGAATACTGCGTATAAACAAATAACAAATGTATTATCATTCCTTTAAATGCAACGAGCCGCCTTTTATGGCGGTTCTTTTTTTATGGGGAATTTGTAGGGATTGGTTTGCTAAAAAACAGCTAAACTATAAGTGAGGTGATAAGTATGTACGGACAATATAACCCTTATATGGGCGCAACACCGCAGATGCAGCAACGGCTGAATTATTTGCAGCAACAACAGCAGCAGATGTACCAGCCAACTATGCAGCAGCCTATGCCTATGGCATTGAAAGGCAGAATTGTTACCAGCATGGATGAAGCAAAGGCAGCTCAAATTGACTTGGACGGAACGAGCACTTTCTTCCCTTGCCCTGCCGAAGGCAAGATTTATGAAAAGCTTATAGGCTTGGACGGCTTGCCGATTTTCAGAGTATACCAAATCAACAATTCGCAGAAGCAGCCTGCGTATGCTGAACAAAACATTGTAGATAGATTAGTAGAACGTGTGGACAGATTGGAAAAGCAGATTGGAGGAATGAACCATGAACCCGATGCAGATAATGGCAATGTTACAGAACAGCGGTAATCCTATGATGATGCTTACGCAATTAGCACAGCAGAATCCTATGATGAGCCGCGCAATGCAAATGGGGCAAGGCAAGAATGAAGCACAGTTAAAAGAAACTGTACGTAACCTTGCAAGGCAACGTGGCATGAGTGACGAACAGTTTACTCAGTTTTTAAGTCAATTCGGTTTAAAGCTCTAATGCGCGCAATGAGCTTTACATATAATTCCTGGAGGTGAAATTTTATCATGGAAGGTGCAAACATTGTTCCGGTAATGGACATGAATCGAAACAACAACTACGGTGACTGCTGGGGCGGCGGTATGTGGTTTATGTGGATTATTGTTATCTTTGCCTTAATGGGCGGCTGGGGCGGTAATTGGAATAACCGCGGCAATATGGGTGCTGAAATTTTTGCAAATGGCAGCATGACACGTGACCAAATTGCGGACCAATTTTCTATGCAGGATATTAAAGAAGGTATTCGCGGCGTTCAGAATGGCTTATGTGATGGCTTCTACGCTCAGAACAGCACTATGCTGAATGGTTTTAACGGTGTGCAACGTGATATTATGCAGACCGGTTATCAGTTAGGCAGTCAGCTTTCCGAAAATCGTTTTGCTCAACAGCAGTGCTGCTGCGAAACTAACCGTAACATTGACGCAGTGCGCTATGAGAACGCGCGTAATACCTGCGATATTGTCAACGCAGTAAAAGAGGACGGCGAAAAGACCAGGGCAGTTCTGATTGCCAACCAAATCCAAGACCTGCGTGACAAGCTCGCAGACCGCGACCGCGACTTGCAGACTGCTAATTTCCAACTGTCTCAGCAGGCTCAGAGTGCTAACCTTATCGGTACGCTGAGACCTTATCCGCAGCCCGCTTATATTACCAACAGCCCGTATCAGAGCATCGCTGCTAACGTAGCTGGCGCTTGTGGCTGTACTTATAATGCAGGCTAAAATAATAAGTTATGTGCATTAACTGCACTGCAAGGGACGGTGCAAGCCGTCCCTATTGCTTTGATAAAAGAGGTGAAAACAAATGATTTGCAACCAAAAATCTGCATTAACAACTGTTGCAACGGCGGCGCAGACTGTTGCAGCGAACGGCTTTGTCGGCTTTCCTACTAACAATCTTCTGACTGGCGTATCTATTAAGCATACGGCAGGAAGTACAAGCGTTAACCTTATCCAGGGACTTTACCTTGTGACTTTGAACGCTGATATTACCCCGACTGCGGCAGGCGATATAGGTTTAAATCTTCTTCGTAATGGTGTAGCAGTACCGGGAGCAGAAGCAACAGTAACCGGTGCTACAGGTGATACTTATAATATCTCCTTTGCTACATTACTTAGAGTATTGCCTAGTTGCTGTGTGATTGATAATAATGCAGCGTTGCAGGTGCAGGCTACGGCAGCAGGCACTATCAGCAATGTATCTTTGAGCGTTGTAAAAATGGCGTAAGGGGGCGACGTTATGCACAAACTAAAGAAATATTGGGAGAAGGTAAGCGCCGACCCAGTAAAGATAGAAGAGATGGAAGAAATAGTTTGTGAAGCTTTGGAGGAAATCCGCGGCCGCTGCCCGAGGCTGTTTTGGGACACCGCTTATAAGCTGCATTGTGTGGCTTATGGCCCTCATTTTGACGAGCATCTAGCGAAGAAAGCTGTTGCCAGAATGAAGAATGTTGACGGCTCTAGCGGCGAGCATTGGACGTATGAACAGACTAGCCAACTTGCTGACCAACAAGGCATAACGCAAAAAGCTGATTGGTATTATGTCATGAATATGCTCTATTCCGACTACTCCGAGATTTACGGCAGCGACATTAACATGTATATCCGTGTAGCAAAAGCCTATATGCGCGACCCCGATGCACCGGAAGGCAAGGTGTTTGACTTGTGGCTTGCACAGATGGAAGCCTAACTGTAAACCTTAAAAGTGATATGAGCACATATAAAGTACATACAGTATGTAACAGGTATGTAACAACTAGCATGGAAAATGCCTTGAAATATAGGCGCTCAATTTACCAAACGTTAATTTTTGGTTTACTGTCAAGCACCAATCACAAACACAAATCGCACAAATTACTCCGCAACTGTTTTGGTTGCGGAGTTTTTGTATTTCCGTGCTAAGCTGATTCGGATTGAAAATGTAATTTTAACTAAGCGCTTTGTTTCAGTAGTCGTAGTAAACAAAAATAGCACATCTCATAATGCTTTCGGTATTTCAAAGGAATTTACGGTTTATGAATATAAGTTGCCTCATCAAACAGTATAATCAGATATTTTGGAATTGTGCTTTGTTCAAATGTTAATAAGTTTACATAAAAAAATGCTCGTGGTTAAAATTATATAAAAATGTAATTTTCGCTTGTCAAAAACCTATGAAACATATATACTAAAACAAATCGGTCTATTTTCGGACTGAAATAGTATATATGTTTTGAAAGGGGTATTGTTTTGTTTACAAGTATGTTTTTTTATTTATTCATCTGCCTGTTGCTTTTTGGCATTGGTGATGTGTTGGGTGTTGCAACAAAAGCAAAGGTATCTGCTGTATTTGTCAGCTTGATGCTTTTCCTTGTTGGTTTTATGACAGGTGTTCTGCCGCCGGATATTATTAAGCTTGCCGGTCTTACCGACATTGGTAAATGGTCTTTGATTTTCGTAGTATTCAGCATGGGTACCAGCCTGAATATTAAGCAGCTGATTGCTGAATGGCGCACAGTTGCAGTTGCTGTTTTATCCATGATTGTTTTGATTGCCGGCAGCGTTGTTTTGATTCCCGTAATCGGCTATCAGGAAACTATTGTCAGCATTCCTATTATCAACGGCGGTATCGTTGCTACTCAGATTATGACCAGCGCTGCTATGGATAAAGGCTTTGCTATGGCTGCTGCTTTGGGTACTGTGCTGTACGCTGTACAAAAATTCTTTGGTACTCCTGTTGCTTCTTACTTTGGCCTGCGTGCGGCCAAGGAAGCTTTGGCAGAATTCCGTAGTACCGGTGTTAATCCTTATGCACCGAAAGAAGAGGTGCATGGCGGTGCAGCTCCTAAAGAAACCTTCTTTGAAAAACACAAAAAATTCTATGGTCCTTTTGCTTCTCTGACTATCGCAGCCTTCTTCAGTTGGCTGGCATTCGTTATCGGAAAATATACCGGTCTGAGCGCTACTATCTGGGCTTTGATTTTAGGTGCCGCAATGGGCAGCACCGGCCTTGTTCCGCCGAAAATCCTGGATCATGCAAAATCCTCCGGTATTTTCAACGTTGGTGTATTTGCGGTAATTATTCCTTCTCTGGCAAAAATTAAAGTCAGTGATTTGCTTGTATTGAGCTTTAATACCATTATGGTATTTATCGTGGTATTTGCTGTACTTTTCCTGTTCTTCTATATTCTGCCGCTGTGGAAAATCCTGGGCAACAGAAACCTGGCTATGGGTGTAGCTGTAATGCAGCTTTTGGGCTTCCCGGCCACCTATCTGGTAGCAAACGAAATTGCGATTGCTACAGGTGAAACGGAAGAGGAAAGGCAGGTTGTAAACGATGCCATTATGCCGAAATATCTTGTAGGCGGTTTTGCTACCGTTACTACCTTCTCGGTAATTACTGCCGGTATTTTAGAGAAATTCTTGTAAGTTGGTAAAGGAGAATAGCAATGAAATTTGATGCACAAAATTATCCGTATGCTTCTAAACGTAGTGTTGTTTATGCTAAAAACGGTATGGTATGCGTAGGTAATCCTACCGCTGCTTCCGCAGGCCTGCAAACCTTGCTTAAGGGCGGTAATGCAATTGATGCCGCTATTACTGTTGCAACCTGTCAGCCTGTAGTTGAGCCTACCGGCAATGGCCTGGGCAGTGACTGCTTTGCACTTATCTGGTATAAGGGTAAGCTGTATGGCATTAACGGCAGCGGTCCGGCTCCGATGGCTGCTTCTATCGCAGCTTTGAAGGAACGTGGCTTTGATAAAATTCCTCCCTATGGTGTTGAGCCGATTAACGTTCCGGGTGCTGTAGGCGCATGGATGGAAATTCATAAAAAGTTTGGCAAGCTGCCTATCAAAACTGTTATGGAACCCTCCATCAACTATGCGGAAAACGGCTATCCTGTTTCTCCGAACATGAGCCGTCTGTGGGAAGAGGCTGACGGCTTCTATACTAAATATAAAGACAGACCGGAATTCAAAGGCTGGTTTGATACCTTTGAGCCTAACGGTCATTGGCTGCAGCCGGGCGAAGTATTTAAGAATCCTGACATTGCTAAAAGCCTGCGCCTGATTGCCGAAACCTATGGTGATGCTTTCTATAAAGGTGAGCTGGCAGATAAGATTGATGCCTTTATGCAAGAACATAACGGCTTCCTGCGCAAGAGCGACCTTGAAGCCTACAAACCGGAATGGGTTGAACCGCTGAGCGTTAACTATCGCGGCTACGATATCTGGGAGCTGCCTCCTAACGGTCATGGTATTACTGTACTTATGGCGCTGAATATTCTCAAGGGCTATAACTTTACCGAACGCGATACCGTAGAAACAATGCACAAGCAAATCGAAGCTATGAAGCTGAGCTTTGTTGATACTAAAGAGTATGTTGCCGAGCCTTCCTACATGAAGGTTACTGCCGAGCAGCTTTTGAGTGAGCGCTATGCCGCAGACCGCCGTGCTCTGATTAATGATAAAGCGCTGGAGCCGGTTGTAGGTGACCCGCGTTATAGCAGCACTGTTTACTTCTGCACTGCTGATGCCGAAGGTAATATGGTCAGCATGATTCAGAGCAACTATCGTGGCTTCGGCAGCGGTATCGTTGTACCAGGTACTTCTATTTCCTTTAATGACCGTGCCGAGAACTTCTCCTTTGATAAAAATCATCCGAATGCTTTGCAGGGTGGCAAGCGTCCGTACCACACCATTATTCCTGCCTTCATGACCAAAGATGGTCAGGCTGTGAGTGCCTTTGGTATTATGGGTGGCTTTATGCAGCCGCAGGCTCATGTTCAGGTTGCTATGAACATGATTGATTTCGGCCTGAATCCGCAGCAGGCACTGGATGCTCCAAGATGGCAATGGATTGGCGGTAAAACTGTAGAAGTGGAGCAGGATACTCCTAACCACATTATCCGTCAGCTGCAGCGTATGGGCCATAACGTTGTGGTTCAGCCGGACCCGTATCATATGGGCCGCGGACAGATTATTATCCGTGATGAGGATGGCGTGCTGTGCGGTGCAACCGAAAAGCGTACAGACGGACAGATAGCCTGCTTCTGATTTAACAGCAGCTTAAGAAAAAACTATTTCCCCGGTATTGCGTATTTGCGCAATATCGGGGATTTTTGCAATGCTGAAGAAGTTAAGCCTGCCGATATCTGTATTAAAAGAAGAAGCTCTTTAAATTTTGCAATATCTTTGTGAAAAACAAAAAATAAAAAAAGGATTTTGGATATACTTGCAAGAATTAATAATAGTTACGAAGCTGTGTGAAGGAGTGAAAGCAAATGATAGTAGGCATAGGCTGTGATATTATCGAAATAGAACGTATTGCCCGGGCAATAAAGAGCGAATCTTTTATCCGGCGAGTGTTTACTGCTGAGGAAGCTGCCTATTGTCAAAGAAGAGGACAGCAAGCGGCAGCAAGCTTTGCAGCACGCTTTGCTGCTAAGGAAGCAGTGCTGAAAGCATTGGGAACCGGTCTGCGCGAAGGCTCGCTGCAGGAAATAGCCGTAGACAACGATGGGCTGGGCAAGCCTTTAGTACAGCTTAGCGGTCACTTTGCAATGTTGGCAAAGCAGCTTGGAGTAAAAAATATACAAATCAGCTTAAGCCATAGCAGAGAACTTGCTACGGCGTATGTAATAATGGAGGATGGAAAATGAAATTAGTAAACGTACAGGAAATGAAACAGCTTGATCAACTGGCGACAGCGGAATATGCTGTACCGGGAATCTTATTGATGGATAATGCAGCGCAGGCTGTTGCCGATGCTGTTAATGATAGCTTAGACGAGCTGGATGGCGAGAGTGTAGTTGTTTTTTGCGGTGGCGGCAATAATGGCGGCGATGGCTTCGGTGCTGCCCGTTGGCTGCAAAATTACGGTGCAAGAGTGCGCGTTTTTGTCGTAGGCAAGGCACTCGAGGCTGTGACTGGTGATGCTGCGGCAGAGCTGGCGATGCTGCAAAAAACTGATTCTAAGGTAGAGGCTATTGCCGGCGAGGATGACTGGGTAGTAGCTGAGCTGGCTGCCGCAAAGGCTGATATTTTGGTTGATGCTTTAGCAGGAACCGGCTTTCATGGCGAGCTTGAGGGCGATTTGCTGCGTGCCTGCAGACTGATGAATGACAGCGAAAAATATATTGTAGCAGTTGACGTACCGACAGGTGTTAATGCAGACAATGGTGCTGTTGCAGAAAATGCTGTACGTGCGGATAAAACCGTGACGATGGCTTTGTTAAAAACCGGCCTTTTGCTCTATCCAGGCCGTGAGTATTGCGGTGATATTGAGCTGGCAGATATAGGTATGCCTGCAAAAATGGTAGAGGAATGTGCCAGCAAAAAATATCGTCTGACAGACGATATTGTGCGTGAACTGCTGCCGCTGCTTAAAGCTGATGCGCATAAGGGCGATGCAGGGCGTGCTGTTATCTGTGCCGGCAGCCCCGGCTTCACCGGTGCAGCTGCTTTGAGCAGCTATGCCGCAGTAAAGGCTGGCGCAGGCTTGGTAGCGCTTTATACTCCGCTCAGCAGCCGTGATGTGCTTGCAGGCAAGCTTACTGAGGTTATGGTACACGGACTGCTGGAGCGTATGCCCGGTATCCTTGGCGGAGGCGCAACAGGCGATGTAGTTAAAAATGCTAATGCTGCCGATGTACTGGCAATCGGCCCCGGCTTGGGTACAAGCGAAAGTACGCAGCAGGTGATGCGTGATATCCTGCTGCAGGTGCAGGTACCTGTTGTTATTGATGCGGATGCATTGACAGCATTACAGGGACATACGGAAATTCTGACACAGATGCAGGCAGCAAAGGTGCTGACTCCGCATCCCGGTGAGATGGCACGTCTTATCGGCAAGGAAATCAGTGAAATTAATGCTGACCGTATCAATATTGCCGCACAATATGCTCAGGAATGGAATGCTGTGCTGGTGCTCAAGGGAGCACCTACCGTTATTGCCTGCCCAGACGGCACTGTTTATGTCAACAGCACAGGCTCCAGTGCTTTGGCTACAGGTGGCAGCGGTGATGTGCTGACAGGTATCATTGCCGGTCTGGCAGCGCAGGAGATTACTCTGCAGGAGGCTGCTGTGTGCGGTGTTTATCTGCACGGAAAGGCTGCGGATATCAGCGGTATTGATATCGGGCTGGCAGCAGGTGAGCTGGCGCAGTTTTTGCCGGAGGCTCGCTGTGAGGTTTTGAAGGGTAATTAATGCTTTACCGGTAATTTTGTTTACAGACTTCTGTAATTAGTGTTAAAATAAATTGTTGAAGTAAAATCTTCGGTAAGAGTGTGTAAGTTTGCGAGGTGGAACTATTGCGCAAGATTTTCCTGCTGACGCTGCTGGCCTGCTGTATGCTTTTAGGCGCGGTTGCTCAGGCGGCGCAGATAACAGATGTAAAATGGGGTGTCAATAAAGCAGACGTTCTGCGTATTGTTGTTGATGTAACGGATACTGCAGGCTATGCTGTTGATATGGAAGGCGATACGCTGAATCTGACGGTGAATGCTGATAAGGGAGCGCAGGTGCCGCATAGTAAGGCTGTAAAAAGCTCTTTGGCTGATTCCTTGAAAATTGTTGATAAAGGCAGCTATACGGTGGTGCGTGTACCGCTGAAACAGCGCCTGCTGGAAAAAAGCTATAAGGCTTTCGTCTTAAAGAAGGATCCTGCAACAGGCCGTCCCTTCCGTGTAGTGCTTGATGTTACGCCGCGCCAGGCTTCCTACAGCGGTTCCGGTGCTGCAACCACCGTTGTAAGCAACAGACCGGTAGTAAGCAACCGTCCGACAAAAAATAACAGCAGCATCAAGAAAAATACCGTTATAAAAACAAGTACCGCAGCGGATAAGAAAGTTGATAAAAAGAAGAGCAGCAGTAAAAAGAAAAACGATAATAAGAAAAATACTGCTGCTGCCAAAACAGAAACAACAGTAAATAAACCGGTTAATAAATCTGATACTGATAAGCTTGCGGTAATCAAAGGAAACGGCAGGTTCCGCACAAGCGGCGGTCTTGACGGTAAAATTATTACCTTAGATGCAGGCCATGGCGGCAGTGATCCGGGCGCTATCGGCAGTGATGGCACCAAAGAAAAAAATATCACCCTGGCTATTACAAAAATAGTTAAGGAAATTCTGGAAGATAAAGGTGCTAAGGTCTATATGACGCGTACTACCGATGTTGATGTGTTCGGACCTAATGCCAGTGATGCCGAAGAACTGCAGGCACGTGTAAACGTTGGCGAAAAATATAATTCGGATATGTTCGTCAGCCTGCATATTAATTCTTCGGTCAATAAAAATGTTGGTGGTTTTTCTACATACTACTATCCGAAAACCGATAATGATCTGCGCTTAGCTAAAAATATCCAAAATAAGCTGGCAGCTAATTTCGGTGTAGATGATTTGGGTGTACGTCAGGCAAACTTTTATGTTATCAAGCGTATCAGTATGCCGGCAGTTTTGGTAGAAATGTGCTTCATCAGCAATGAAAAAGAGCTGACCTTGATGAAGGGACAATGGTTCCAAAAGAAGACGGCTCGTCTGATTGCTGAAGGCATTGAAAAATATTTTGCATAATACGGAGGCGGCAAGAATGAGAAAGCTAATTTTATTGATGCTGCTTTTGTGTGCAGTAATAGCAAGCGGTTGCAGTGAAAATGTTCCGCCGAAAGAGGATGCTAAGAATGCGGCAACTGCTGCAGTGCAGGAAAAAAAGGATATCAGCTTTATTGTTTATCGTGCAGCTTCCGATGGCAGCGAAAAGCTGTTACCGGAAAAAATTACGATGAAGGATAACGGCAAAAGTTTGCCGGAAAATGCTTTGATTGCCTTGGTGACTACTAAACCGCAGGACGCGAAGATGGATGATGTTGTACCTATCGGTACTAAGGTGCGCAGTCTTAAAATTGAGCAGGACGGCACTGCTTATGCTGATTTTACGCGCGAGCTGGCAAAGAAGGGACAAGGATCCTATGGTGAGATGATGCTTTGCTACGCTATTACCAATACCTTGACAGAATTTCCGGAAATTAAGCGGGTACAAATTCTGATAGAAGGTAAAAAGGCTATTACCTTGAGTGGTCATATGGATATTGAGGATCCGCTGACGCGTAATACAACTTTATTGTAAAAAACAAAGAAGCGGTACTGGTAAGTCTGGTGCCGCTTTTTCAAATTATTGATTACTATGGCAAGTGCTTTTGCCAAATGTGAGGAGAGTTGGTTATGGAAATTTATTTGCAGGACAGCGCTGCAACAGAAGCCTTGGGAAGACTTTTGGGCAAGCATGCGGCAAGCGGTGACGTTTTCTGCCTGAGCGGTGACCTGGGCGCAGGCAAAACACTGCTCAGCCGTGGTGTTGCTGTGGCCTTGGGTGCTGAGGCTGAGGATGTCAACAGTCCGACCTTTGCTATCATGAATGTCTATCAGGGGCGTGAGCTGGAAATAAGGCATTTTGATTTATATCGCCTCAACCGTCCGGAGGAGCTGGAGGACATCGGCTTTGAGGAATATGCCGGAGGCGATGGTGTAACATTGATTGAATGGGCTGAGCTGTTCAAGGAGGAGCTGCCGGAGGAATATCTGCAGATTACTTTGCTGCATGATGGTGAAGGCCGTCGTGCTGTGCTGCAGGCTCAGGGTGAAAGATATGAAAAACTGCTGCGGGAGGTAGAAGAAGATGCTGACTTTGGCAATTGATACGGCCACCAAGGTGTGCACGATTGCATTATGCCGTGATAAGGAAATTTTAGCTGAATATACGATAAATATGGGGATGACACACAGCGAAGGCTTGCTGCCGCAATTAGACCAGCTGCTGCAGCGTACCGGTGTACAAAAGCAGGATATTGAGCTTTTGGCTGTCAGCATGGGACCTGGTTCCTTTACCGGCCTGCGTATCGGTTTGGCAACGGCAGAGGCTATGGCCTACAGCTGGCAGTGCTGTCTGCACGGAGTTGATACTTTAAAGGCTATGGCTTATAATATTCAGCTTGAAGGCAGGGTGCTGTCACCGGTGCTGGATGCGCAAAAGGGCAATTTTTATCAGGCCTTATATGAATGGCGCAACGGTGAGCTTGTAGAGCTTGCACCTGTTGAGGTTGTCAGTGCGGAAAAAGCATTAGAAAGAATTGCGTTGCAGGGAACCCCTGCGTTGCTTTTGGGTGAGTGCACCAAGCTTGCGAAAAATGGTCTGCCTGATTTTATCAGCGTGGCACCCGAAGCATTGCGTATGCCTAAAGGCAGCTCTGTTGCTTTGGCTGCCTTGGCAGAATTTGATGCAGAAAACGATAAGAAAATTTTTGGCCTGGAGCCATACTATATCAGAAGATCGGAGGCTGAGGAATTGTGGGAGAAGAAGCACAAGCAACAATAAGCTTCAGAGCAATGACGGAAGCGGATATTCCGGCTTTGGTTGCTATAGAGGCACAATCATTTTATGATGCCTGGAATGAAAATATGCTGCGTAATGAAATAGCCAACGAGCTGACTACCTATCTGGTAATGGAATGTGCCGGCAAGCTTGTCGGTTATGCAGGCTTCTGGCTGGTGGCAGGCGAAGCGCAGATTACCCGTGTGGCTGTTGCCGATGAAGAACGCGGCCAGGGCTATGGTACGCGCCTGACGGCAGCCTTAGTAAACAAGGCCTGGGAGCTTGGCGCTACGGCTATGACGCTGGAGGTGCGCGAGGGAAATATTGCCGCGCAGAAGGTTTATCTGACCTGTGGCTTTGCCAGCGAAGGCATTCGTCCGAATTATTACGAAGACAATCATGAAAATGCAGTTATAATGTGGCTGTATAAAGAAGGAGCAGGCCATGAATAAAGAGCAGAAGGATGTATATATTTTAGGTATTGAAAGCAGCTGTGATGAAACCGCGGCTGCCGTAGTAAAGAACGGCCGTGAGGTACTGAGCAATATTATTTCCTCACAAATCGTTATTCACCGTAAATTCGGCGGCGTAGTGCCGGAAATTGCTTCCCGTAAGCATATCGAGAATATTTTGCCTGTTATTGACGAGGCTTTGTCACAGGCAGGCGTCGGCATGGAGCAGATAGATGCTGTTGCCGTTACCTACGGACCTGGTCTGGTCGGCGCGCTGCTTGTCGGCCTTTCGGCCGCTAAGGCTCTGGCCTGGGCAACGGATAAACCGTTGATAGGTGTCAACCATCTTGAAGGCCACGTATTTGCCAACTTTTTGGCAGACAGTGAGCTGAAGCCGCCGTTCATGGCGCTTGTTGTCAGCGGCGGACATACGGCGCTGCTAAAGGTTACCGGCTATAACAGCTTTGAGCTTTTGGGACAGACTCGTGATGATGCGGCAGGCGAAGCCTTCGATAAGATTGCCCGCGTTATGGGGCTGCCTTATCCCGGCGGTCCGGAAATCGAGCGTTTGGCATTGGGCGGCAATGACCATGCTATTGATTTTCCGGTAGCACGTCTGGATAAGCCTTATGAATTCAGCTTCAGCGGTCTGAAATCTGCCGTAATCAATTATCTGCACAATCAGCAGCAGGCAGGACGTGAGGTGAACCGCAGCGATGTTGCGGCCTCTTTTCAGCGTGCGGTTGTAGATGCGCTTGTTAAGGAAGCGGTGCATGCTATGCAGCATACGGGCTACAATAAAATTGTGCTGGCCGGCGGCGTTTCTGCCAATAAAACTTTGCAAAACACACTGGCAAAGGCCATGGAGGAGATTGGTGCCCAGCTGGTGCATCCGACACCGATTTTGTGTACCGATAATGCTGTAATGATTGCCTGCCGCGGTTATTTTATGTATCAGGCCGGCAGCTTAAGTCCATTGGATTTAAACGCTAATCCATCATTGAAATTAGGCTAAACAAGTGTCTTTTATAGTGCATAAGCCTGTGGATATTGTGGATAAACGGGCAATATCCACATATAAGCGCATTACTGTTGTGGAAAAGCCTGTGGATATAGTGGATAAAATAGTGGATTAATCAGATAAAGCTGTGGAAAGGACAACAGCAGGAAGAAGAGGGGAAACATGCTGAGCAATTTAACAGCAGAACAAAGAAACAGTTTACAAGCTATGCCACAGGTACTCGGTCTGGCGGCAGATATAGCGCATGCTGCTGTGACGATTTATCTGCCGGGAGAGAATAAAAAGTTTTTTAATGTTTATAAGCAGGAGCAGCCGATGACACAGGTCGGAAATGTGCGCCCGGATATGACGGGCCGGCGTGTACGTGCGGTTGAAGAGCCGCTCGTTGCGCGTGTGCTGCAAAAAAATGTGCCTGTTAACGGCAAGCGTGAATGGGCTTTGGGCATGTTCAACAGTCTGAAGGTTTTTCCGCTGCGTGACAGCCGCGGACATTGCTACGGTGCCGTCAGCTTTGAAAGTGCTGCTCCCGATGATATTATTATTGCTCAGTCGCTGGAGCTTTTGTGTAATCTGCGCCAGGATGTGAGCAATAACAGCAACTATCAGCGACTGCTGCCTTCTGACGGCATTATGGTAGTAGATGCCAACAGAGTGATTGTTGCTGCCAACAACCGTGCGCGTCATATGTTTGATGTTATGGATATTTCTCATCTTGTCGGCTGCCGTACTAATGATGTTGCTATCAACTGGCCGTTGGTCGGGATGGTTATGGAAACAGGCACGGCGGAAAGCAAGGAATTTACGATGCATGGCATTTTGCTTTCCATACGTATTCTGCCGGTAATTCCCAGGCCTAAGGCCAGTTGTGCTATTGTCATTTTGCAGGATATCACCGAGCTGCGCAAAAAAGACGAGGAACTGCTGATAAAATCTGTGGTAATTAAAGAGATTCATCACCGTGTAAAGAACAATCTGCAGACTATCGCCAGTCTGCTGCGTCTGCAGGAGCGTCGCGCGCAGTGTGAAGAAACCAAAATAGTTTTGCGTGACTGTGTTAACAGGGTCAACAGTATCGCTATTGTGCATGAGTATCTTTCGCAGCAGGATACCGGTCTGATAGATGTCGGTAAGGTGGCCAAGGGAATTTATCAGGCAATTATCAGCAGTATGCTGCATCCGGAATTTATCCTGCATGCCGATTTTAAAGCAGATCCTGTACAGCTGCCGTCTGATAAGGCAACAAGCATCGCTTTGATTCTCAACGAATTATTGCAGAATACTATAGAACATGCTTACGAAGGACGCATGAGCGGCAGCCTTAAGGTGCGCTTTGCGGAAGAAAGCAAGCGTTATGTTTTGTCGATTGCCGATGACGGTGTAGGTCTTCCAGAAGGATTTTCTTTAAACAGCAGCCGTCAAAGCTTAGGATTGAAAATTATCAAGACTATGGCGGAAGCAGACCTGCAGGGAAGCTTTAGCTTGGCGAATCGTGATGATGGCGGTACACTTGCTTTAGTAACAATTCCAAAGGGGGGACTGGAAGATGTTAAATAAACTGAGAATATTATTGGCAGATGACGAAGCTATTTTGCGTCTTGATTTACGCGAAATGCTGGCAGATGCCGGTCATGACATAGTAGGCGAGGCAGCCAACGGACAGGAGGCAGTAAAGCTTGCTGCGGAATTGAAGCCTGATTTTATTATTATGGATGTTAAAATGCCGATTATGGACGGTATTACGGCGGCAAAAATTATTGCTGCCGATAATATTGCGCCGGTATTGCTGCTTACAGCTTACAGTCAGCAGGATATTGTTGAGCAGGCATCGGATGCAGGCGTTATTGCTTATCTGGTTAAGCCTGTACGTGAGGAACAGCTTTTCCCGGCGATGGAGATTGCGGCCAAACGCTTTCAGGAAATGCATAAGCTTAATTTGGAGCTTGATAAGCTGAAGGAAAGCCTGGAGAACCGTAAGCTGCTGGATCGTGCCAAGGGTATCCTCATGGCAGCGCACGGAATGACAGAGCAGGAAGCATATCGTAAGATGCAGCAGTTCAGTATGGCTAAACGCATCAGCTTAAAGGAGCTGGCAGAAAGCATTATTGCAGCTGCGGCCAAAAGACAACAATGAACTGAAAGGGCAGTGTGAACTGCTCTTTTTTTATGCCCAAGCAAAAATTTGGGCCTGCGAAGCAAAAAAACAAGGCGCTGAAGCCGATTTTTGAGGACGTGAAACAGAAATTGCGACAAATTTGTAAAAAACAGCGAAAAAGTACTTGCAATTTTTCCTAATATGGATATAATAAGAATTGTGGTTAGCACTCAGAGTAAATGAGTGCTAATAACCAAGAAGCAAATTACTCTCACGTAAGTAAGAATACTCGAAAGGGGTTATAAAAATGTTAAAACCATTAGCTGATCACGTAATTGTAGAGGTTGTAGAAGTAGAAGAAAAAACTGCCAGCGGCATTTTCCTGCCGGATACCGCAGTAAAAGAAAAACCGCAACAGGGCAAGGTTCTGGCTGTAGGCAGAGGCAAATACAGCGACAACGGCACTCTGATTAAACCCGAAGTAAAAGTTGGCGATGAAGTTATCTTCGCAAAATACAGCGGAACTCCTGTTAAACATCAAGGTAAGGATTACCTGATTCTCAGCGAACGCGATATATTAGCAACAATCGAAAAATAAGATAAAAACTGTAATTAATTTGTAATTGAATTTTCAAAGGAGCGATATAAAATGGCTAAACAAATTCTGTTTAATGAAGAAGCTCGTCGTAGCCTGGAGCGTGGCGTAAATGCTCTGGCTGACGCTGTAAAAGTAACTCTCGGTCCTAAAGGCCGTAACGTTGTTCTGGAAAAGAAATTCGGCGCACCGACCATCACCAATGACGGTGTAACCATTGCCCGCGACATCGAACTGGAAGATCCGTTTGAAAACATGGGCGCACAGCTGGTTAAAGAAGTATCCATCAAAACCAACGATGTTGCCGGCGACGGCACCACCACTGCTACCGTTCTGGCACAGGCTATGATTAACGAAGGCATGCGCAACGTTGCTGCCGGCGCTAACCCGATGGTTCTGAAAAAAGGTATCAAAAAAGCAGTTGACGTACTGGTTGACGAACTGAAAAATGTTTCCCAAAAGGTTGAAACCAAGGCTGCAAAAGCACAAGTTGCTTCTATCTCCGCAGCTGACGATGAAATCGGTAACCTGATTGCCGACGCTATGGAAAAAGTTGGCGACGACGGTGTTATTACTGTTGAAGAATCCAAGACCATGGAAACTCATCTTGAAACTGTTGAAGGCATGCAGTTCGACCGTGGCTACATTTCCCCGTATATGGCAACCGATGCTGATAAAATGGAAGCTGTACTGAGCAATCCGTACGTATTCATTACTGATAGAAAAATCACCATGATTGCCGACATTATGCCGGTTCTGGAAAAAGTTGTTCAAAACGGCGGCGAACTCTTAATCATCGCTGAAGATGTTGAAGGCGAAGCACTGGCAACCTTGGTTGTTAACAAACTGCGTGGCACCTTCAAGGCTGTTGCTGTTAAAGCTCCTGGCTTCGGCGACCGTCGTAAAGCAATGCTGCAGGATATCGCTACTCTGACCGGTGCAACCGTTATCAGTGAAGAAGTTGGCCGTAAACTGGACAGCGCAAGCATGGCAGACCTTGGCCGCGCAGGTCAGGTTCGTGTAACCAAAGAATTGACTACTATCGTTGACGGCCTGGGTGATAAAGATGCTATTGCTGCACGTGTTGCTCAAATCCGTGCACAAATTCCGGAAACCACTTCTGATTTCGATAAAGAAAAACTGCAAGAACGTCTGGCTAAACTGGCCGGTGGCGTAGCTGTTATCAAAGTCGGTGCTGCTACCGAAGTTGAGCTGAAAGATAAAAAACTGCGCATTGAAGATGCTCTGAACGCTACCCGCGCTGCTGTTGCCGAAGGTATTGTTGCCGGCGGCGGTACTGCTCTGCTGCAAGTACAGCCTGCTCTGGCAAAAATAAAAGCTACCGGCGATGAGAAGACCGGCGTAGAAATCGTTAAACGCGCTATTGAAGAGCCTGTTCGTCAAATCGCTTACAACGCTGGCCTGGAAGGCGCTGTTATCGTTGATACCATTAAACGCAGCCGCAAAGGCTATGGCTTCAACGCTCTGACCGAAGAGTATGTTGACATGATCGAAGCAGGTATCGTTGACCCGACTAAGGTTACCAGAAGCGCACTGCAGAATGCTGCAAGCATCGCTTCTATGGTTCTGACCACTGAATCCATCGTAGCTGACAAACCTGCTAAGGAAGGCGCTGCTATGCCGGCAATGCCTCCGATGGGCGGCGGCATGCCCGGTATGATGTAAGCTGCAGACCGGATGTCAAAATTATATAATATAGCTTGAGTAGGCTATAGATTGCACACTCTGTTACTGATTTGGTAGCAGGGTGTGCTTTTTTGTTACAAAAAAGCTGATGTGAAAAATTTTCTAGGTATTAGTGTAGTCTAATTATGTTTTTTTGCTGGCAAATATGCTATAATAATTTCATTCTATAGACAGAAGGAGCTGTTGATAATGGGTGAAGCTGCAGCCGAAAAAGATTTTTACTGGAAGCTGTTTAAATCGACCTTTATAATTAGTGCCTTTACTATCGGCGGCGGTTTTGTAATTATTCCGCTACTGAAGGCTAAATTTGTTGATGAATATAAATGGATGGATGATAAGGAAGCGTTGAACCTTGTGGCGATTGCACAGTCTGCACCGGGTGTTGTGGCAGCCAATGCGGCAATCAGCATGGGCTACAAGCTTGGCGGTATCCGCGGTACGTTTACTGCTTTGCTGGCAACGATTTTGCCGCCACTGATTACCCTGAGCGTTATTTCCTATGCTTATGATGCCTTTGCGCATAACCAATATATTCAGCTGGTTTTGAAGGGCATGCAGTGCGGCGCGACGGCTATTATCATTAATGTAGCGATTGACCTGCTCAAAAAGGAGCTGAAGAAAAAATTGGCACTGCCGCTTTTGATTATTGTCGGTACCTTTATTGCCAATTATTTCTTTAATGTAAACCTGATGTATGCAGTCGTTGTGGATGCTATTATCGGCTTCTTCCTGCTGCGTGACAAAAAGTACGCGTAAGGAGGTGGCGAGATGTATATTTATTGGGAGCTTTTCTGGAGCTTTGTCAAGGTTGGTGCCTTTTGCGTGGGCGGCGGTTATGCTTCGATGCCGTTGATTCAGGCAGAGGTTATTGAAAATCATGCATGGATGACTATGCCGCAGTTTATTGATATTTTTACGATTTCGCAGATGACGCCGGGTCCTATCGGTATCAATGCGGCGACGTTCGTCGGTACAAAGGTTGCAGGCTTGCCCGGTGCTGTTGCGGCAACTGTGGGCTTTGTTTTCCCTTCGGTGTTTATTGTACTGGCACTCGCAAAATTATTCTTTAAATATGGCGATATCGGTCCGGTTCGCGGTATTCTGAACGGCCTGCGTCCTGCGGTTGTGGCACTCATCTGCTCTGCCGGATTGAGCTTTGTAATGCTGGCGCTGTGGAATACGGAAACACTGCCGAAGGATTTTACCAAGGTGGATTTGCTTGGCTGCATTGTGCTGCCAATTTCCCTGTGGTGTATCCGTCATAAGGTAAGCGTTATCCGTACACTGTGCATGAGCGGTGTTTTGGGCTTGATTTTGGGTATTGCGGGTATTCGCTGATAATTAATGTAATAGCGCGCTGCGCTGTGAGCTTTGGCTCGTGGCATGGCGTGCTTTTTGTTACACTCATGTTAACTTAAGTAAATTAACGGTTGACGCAAGCGGAATTCTGCTATATAATAGATACAGTTAACCAACGAAGGGCATCGGTTAACTACTAAGGTTAGGGATGTGAATTACAATGCAAAAGATTATTGCACTGGCCGAGAAGGTTTTGAACGGTCAGGATATTACTAAAGAAGAAGCTGAATTTTTGATTAACGTGAGCGATGATGATACCATGCTGCTTTTGGCCATGGCTGACAAGATTCGCCAAAAATATGCCGGCGATCCTGTTGATTGCTGTGCAATCATCAACGGCCGCAGCGGTAAATGCAGCGAGAACTGCAAGTTCTGCGCACAATCCGCACATTATCATACTGGTGTTAAGGAATACGGCTTGCTGAGCGAAGAGAAAATCTTCAATGCAGCTAAAAAAGCTAAGGAAGCAGGTGCTGTACGCTTCTCCATCGTTACCAGCGGTCGTGGACAGAGCAAGGCTGATGACTTTGAAAACATCTGCCGTACCCTGAAACGTATTAAAGAAGAACTGCACATTGAGGTTTGTGCTTCTTTGGGCATTTTGACTGTAGAGCAGGCAAAAGAGTTGCGCGAAGCCGGTGTAACCCGCTATCATTCCAATCTGGAAACCGCAGGCAGCAACTTCCCGAATATCTGCACTACTCATACCTATGCTGATAAATTTGTTACCATCAAAAATGCACAGGCTGCCGGCCTGCGTGTTTGTAGCGGTGGTATTTTAGGACTTGGCGAAACACGTGAGCAGCGTGTAGAATGGGCCTTCACTCTGAAGGAGCTTGGTATTGACAGCGTACCTCTGAATATGCTGACTCCGATTCCGGGCACTCCGTTTGAAAACAACAAACCGCTGCCGCCTTTGGAAATCCTGCGTGCGTTCGCTGTTTTCCGTTTTGTTCTGCCGAAGGCACAAATCCGTACCGCAGGCGGTCGCGAAGTAAACCTGCGTGACCTGCAGGCGCTGGCACTCAATGGCGGTGCAAGCGGCATTATGATCGGCGGTTATCTGACTACTGCCGGCCGCGGTACTGACCGCGATATGCAGATGCTCAAGGATCTTGATCGTCCGCGCAGCATGCCGAATCTGGATTAATTTGTTTTCCATGAATTTTTAATACAATCTTACACCTTAAAATCTCAAAAAGATAAGCAGACTGGAGTTGCGACCAGTCTGCTTATTTTTTTATGCGTGCGTGATAACGCACCATTTCCTGCATTACCAATCCTTCGACGTATGAGAAATACGCCGTCGGGATTGCTTCTTTGAATCTGGCACGTTCTGACGCACGCATTTATTTGATAACGCACCATCTTCTGCATTACCAATCCCTCATTTATTTGCTTCCATACCGCCCTCTTCAGCAAAATTTATGATATAATATACTTTACTAATGACTTTAAAGAGGTGAAGCAAAATGCAGTCACACTTTCTTATTATTACCGGTATGTCCGGTGCAGGTAAAACGCAGGTTGTGCGTACCCTGGAGGATTTAAATTTCTTTTGCATTGACAATTTGCCGGCGACACTTATTCCCAAGTTTGCGGAATTATGTCGTCAGACATCGGAGGACAAGGTAGCACTTGTTGTCGATATCCGTGGCGGTCGTTTTTTTGACAAGCTGTTGCAGGTTTTAGATGAAATGGAGGCCAGTGGCCAAAAATATGAGCTGCTGTTTTTGGATGCTTCCGATGCGACACTGGTGCGCCGCTATAAGGAAACGCGTCGTCGCCATCCATTGGGCGAACGCAATACCTTGCTGCAGAATATTACCTGTGAGCGTGAATTACTTGATCCGCTGCGCGAAAAGGCTACGCATATTATTGATACCTCAACGCTGACTACGGCACAGCTGAAAGCTAAGGTAACAGAAATGTTTGGCGAGGGCTCTTCTAAAGAGCGTATGGGCATTGTTGTGCGTTCCTTTGGCTTTAAGCATGGCCTGCCGCTGGACAGTGACTTGGTGCTTGATGTGCGTTTTTTGCCCAATCCGTTTTATGTGGAGGAGCTGCGCAATATGACCGGCAACGACCGTCCGGTAGCAGATTTTATCTGCCGTTATCCGCAGACCTTCCAGTATCTGAAGCTGGAGGAGCAGCTGCTTGATTTTCTTGTGCCACAATATATCAGTGAAGGCAAGGCGCAGTTAGTTATCAGCGTCGGCTGCACCGGCGGACAGCACCGCAGCGTTTTCATTGCCAATAAATTGTACGAATATCTGCGCGAAAAGGGTTACAGCGTTGATGTGACACATCGTGATATTCCTCACAGAAAGTAAGGGAGGAGTCTAATGGGTTGGATTAGTTGGCTGTGTCCCGGCATTAATTTGAAGCGCTGGCTGCTGCTTTTTGCGGTAGGTGTACTTTTATGTGCTTTGGGACTGGCTTTGTTTTTTAATTATCAGCTGATGGGCAAGGCAGAAGAGATGCTCTTCCAGATGACCTATCTGACAACAGGACGCTATTCAAATGGCCTGATTATGTCGATGGGCGTGGTTTTTCTTATTGTGGGCTTTGCTATTATGGTCTATGGAACGCGTCGCTTAATCAGCTCGGTAGTATCTGTTGTAGTGCCCGACAAAAACGGTTCATTGATGGAAACGATTTTTATGCAGCGCAAGCTGACACGTGGCCCGGCAATTACCGTTGTTGGTGGCGGTACCGGTTTGTCGACGCTTTTGCGCGGCATGAAGTATATCACTAATAATTGTACGGCCGTAGTAACAACTGCTGATGACGGCGGTTCTTCCGGACGTCTGCGCAAGGAGCTGGGTATTATTCCTCCCGGTGATTTGCGTAACTGCCTGACTGCTCTGGCTGACCGTGAGCCGCTGATGGAACGTTTGATGCAGTATCGCTTTCAGGGCGATTCCCCGCTTGCAGGGCATTGCTTCGGCAATCTGTTTATTGCGGCGATGGCACAGGCCGAGGGCGGCATGGAGGCCGGACTCAATGCTACGAGCCAGATTCTGAAGGTGCGCGGCAGGGTTATTCCGTCTACGCTGGAGGATATCCGCCTGCAGGCAAGGATGACTGACGGCAGCATTGTGACTGGCGAATCGGAGATTCCCAAGGTGCGCAAGCATATTAAGAAGATGATGATGCTGCCGGCGGATGCACAGGCGGCAAACGGAGCTATCGATGCAATTTTAAATGCCGATGTGCTTATTTTCGGACCTGGCAGCCTGTATACCAGTGTTATTCCCAACCTTTTGGTTGAGGGAATCCGTGATGCTGTTGTACGGTCGAAGGCAGTTAAAATTTACATCTGCAATGTTATGACACAGCCCGGCGAAACCGACGGCTACGGTGCTTATGACCATGTGCAGGCGTTGGTTGACCATGTCGGTACACAGTTTTTGGATTACGCTATTGTTAATTCCCAGGATGTTACGTCGGAGCAGCTGCGTCAGTATGATGCTGAAGGCTCGCGTCCTATTACGCCGGATATTGATAAAATCCGTAGTCTGGGAATTACGGTTGTGCCGGCACGCTTGATAAGCAAGGATGATCTGGTGCGCCATGATCCGCGTAAATTAGCGCGTGTGCTTATTGCTTTGATTTATCGTCTGCGTCTTTTTGGGCGCGGTATGCAGTTTTTCGATTATTTCTTTATGCGTGCGGGCATGAAGAAGCTGTATAAACAGAAATAAAAACAGACGCTGCAGCCTTGTCGGCTGAGAAGGGAGGAGTCTGCTTGTCTTTTTCCAATGATGTAAAAAATGAATTATCTCGTATAGAAACTAATGATGCGACCGGTGACAAAGCAGAGCTGCTCGGTCTTTTGCGTATGAGCGGTGCAATTGTCATCCGCGGTATGAATATAGGCATTCACTTTTCAACAGAAAATGCTGCTTTGGCCAGACGTGTACTGCAGCTGTTGAAAAGCAATTATCAAGTGCAGACGGAGGTAGTTATTACCCGTTCACGCCGTTTGAAGAAGAATAACCGTTATCAGGTACATGTAGTGCCGGCGCCGCAGGTAAGCAAGGCGCTGAACGAGCTGCAGCTGCTGAGTGTGGAAGGTGATTTGAAAAATCCGCTGCTTTCGCATCACGAAGGCAAGCGCACCTTTTTGCGCGGAGCTTTTTTGGGTGGCGGCAGTATCAGCCGTCCGGCCAGCGATTACCATCTGGAGATGGTGACAGGCAACGAGGATTTTGCGCAGACAATTATTAAGGTTATGCAGAGCTTTTCTTTGAAGGCCAAGCTGACCGACAGAAAAAATGAGTATATTGTTTATCTGAAGGATGGCGAAAGCATTATCAGCTTTTTGAGCGTTATCGGTGCACATAATGCGATGATGGAGCTGGAAAATGTCCGTATCGTCAAAGAAATGCGCAATAATGTCAACAGAGCGGTAAATTGCGAAACTGCGAACCTGAACAAGGTGGTTAAGGCTGCCGTGCGTCAGGTAAGTTGCATTCATTATATTGATGAGCATATGGGGCTGAGCGAGCTGCCTCAGGGATTACAGGATACGGCGCGTCTGCGACTGCAGTATCCGGATGTATCGTTAAATGATTTGGTGGAATACTCCGGTGGCCTGGGTAAATCCGGTATAAATCATCGTTTGAAAAAGCTGCAGGATATTGCAGTAGGTTTAGGTATGGAATTGGAGAAAGCAGATAAATGATTAAGAAAGTATGCTTAGTATTCCTGGCGCTGGTTGTCGTACTTTTGGCGGCTGCAGGTGTTGCATGGAAGCTTAACGGCGAGCGTTGGCAGCAGGAATATGCGGCCTTTAAGAAAACTGGTGCGCCGGTACTGATGTATCACGCTGTCGGTCTGGAAGAAGGCGCAGACTGGCCAAAAACGCTGATCATGAAGCCGGAGCTGTTTGAAGCGCATTTGAAGTACCTGAAGGAGCAGGGCTATACGATTGTGACGGTAGCAGAGCTGGCAGAGCGTCTGCAGCAGGGAAAAAGTGTAGATAAGTATGTTGCCTTGAGCTTTGATGATGGCTATAAGAATAATCACAGTGTAGTGCTGCCGTTATTGCAGAAATATGATGCCAAAGGTTCTTTCTTTGTCATCAATAGGGACATCGGCGATGAGCTGCATATGAATGAGCAGGAAATCAAGGAGCTTATTGCTGCCGGTATGGAGCTTGGTTCGCATACCTACAGCCATAATCCGTTGGCTGCTATCGATGAAAAATATTTGGTGTGGGAAACGGATACGTCACGTTATTGGCTGAAGAAAAAATTTGACGGCTATATTGTGCGTACCTTGGCTTATCCTAACGGCAGCTATAACGATAGGGTTATTGATGCAGCGAAAAAATACGGTTTTTACAGGGCGCTGACTGGCCATGTAGGTGTTAATACAGCGGCTACTTATCAAAAGGCACCTTTCGAAATGTACCGCGTAACCGTTGCCGATGACGGTAACGGACTTGAAGGCTTCAAGAAACGCCTGGAGCATGCATATTTCTTCGGCTTTTTGCAGACCAAGGGCATTGATATCAATATTGTGCGCGACATATTTGTGCGCTAAGGAATATTTAGGGAGGCAGTTGCCTCCCTTTTCTTTTGCAAGTAATGTTAACCGTAAAAAATGAAATAGGTTGACAATAAATAAAAACTGGCGTATCCTATAAACTATGAACTGTAACAGAGGTTACAGAAGCTTTGGAGGCGTAAAATATGCATTTGAGTACGAAGGAACTGATTTTATGCGCATTGTTTATTGCGCTTATTACTGTGGGAACGTTTATTAAAATTCCGGTAGGCACCGATGTCTATACACTGCAGTTTTTGTTTACTTTATTGGCCGGGTTGCTGCTCGGACCGCGTCTGGGTGCGATTGCCGTCGGCACCTATGTTGTTATGGGCTTAGTGGGCATTCCTGTTTTTGCATCTGGCGGCGGTCCCGGATATATCGCACAGCCGACGTTCGGTTATCTGCTGGGCTTTATCGTGCAGGCATGGGTAAACGGTGCCTGGGCGCGCAAGGCTAAGCAAATCAATTTCCGCAGTCTGATGGAAGCAAATCTTGCCGGTATGGTTATTGTTTATCTGTTCGGACTTGTATGGTTCTACGTTGTATCCAATTATATAATCAATGCACCGATTTCCGTGTGGGCAGTTATCTGGTACTGCGGTATTCTGCAGGTTATTCCTGATGTTGTGCTCTGCGTTGGTGCGGCAATGCTGGGTGTGCGCGGGTATAAGGCCGGTATCTGGCTGAAGGCATAAAAAAGCAGTCCTTGCAATCTTATAAAAAGGTTGCGGGACTGCTTTTCGCTTTTAATATGCTTTTAGAAGGCCTTCTGTAGGAAGGCATCCAGGGAAGATTCGTTCATGCTGCCGACTATGCGTGCAATTATATGTCCGTCGGCGCTGATGATGTAGGATGCCGGAATAGCGTCAATGCCGTAGGCTCGTCCTAGTGCCTGATGATCGCCGTAGGCAGCGGGAAAGGTGTAGCCCTTGCTTTGGATGAAACGTGCAGGATCCTGTTCGTTATCATCTACGCTGAGAATAACAAAATGCATTTTGTCTTTGTATTCGGCGTATTTCTTTTCAATATGCGGCAGCTCGCCGACACAGGGAGGGCACCAGGTCGCCCAGAAATTGATAAAGACAGGCTTGCCCTTTAAGTCACTCAGACGCATGGTTTTGCCGCTGCCTAACTCTTTGTAGCTGAAATCGGGTGCGGTTTCGGCAGTTGAGGCAGCAGCGGTGTTCATCTGCGGTTTGCTGTCGGCAGTTTTATCGGAGAAAGGACAGCTGCAGCCTGCGGTAAATAATAGCAGTGCAGTCATCGATAAGGTAAGCAGGATTTTTTTCATGTTGACCTCCTTGTAAGAAAATAAGAGAAAAATGGTATATATAAATTAAAATTTTTTGCCGAGAGAAATTGCCTTTACCGGGCAGACCTTGCGGCATTCACCGCAGGCAATGCATTCGCTGTCGCCTACATGACGGCAATCCATCTTGCAATGCTCCATACAACGGTCGCAGTTGATGCACTTTACGGTATTTACCTTCATGCCAAAGAGGGAGATTTTATTAAACAGTCCGTAAATAGCGCCTAAAGGACAGATGAAGCGGCAGAAGGGGCGATAGATGAAGATGGCTGCCAGCACAGTCAGGCATAACAGTGTCAGCTTCCAGATAAACAGCTGGCCCAAAAGCTCACGAATCTGCGGCTTGAAAAATGCCAAGGGCAGAGCAGCCTCCAAAGTACCTGCGGGGCAGATAAATTTACAGAAGGCCGGCACGCCGCTGCCGGTGAAATGATAAAAGGCTAAGGGCAAAATGATGAGAAAAATCAGCGCGATAAAATATTTCAGATAGCTGAGCAGATAGGTAAAGTGGTTGCGCTGCAGCTTAGGCGTAGGAATTTTGTAGAGCAATTCCTGCACGAGGCCGAAGGGACAACCCCAGCCGCAGATAAGACGCGCAAAGATTAACGCAAATAGCAGAATGAAGCCCAGCACATAGAAGGGAATGCGCAAAAATACACCGCTGAGCGAGCTTTGCAGAGAACCGAGCGGGCAGGCACCCAAGGCTCCGGGGCAGGAATAGCAGTTTAAACCTGGTAGGCAGATATTTTTGCTGCTGCCTTTCCAGATATTGCCATCGGTAAAGCCTGACAGATTGCCGTTATATAGGAGGGCGGTGCAAATTTGTATAAGCTTGCGTTTAACCAATGCCGATACACTCCAGACAAATTGTTGCTGCCTTGCGCCAGACGGCAAGATATTCTTTGTTGCAGATACCATACGTCAGCATGGCGGCAGCGCTCAGAAGGATTAAGATACGTGTAGTTTTCATAGCAGGCCTCCTATATAATTTCTAAGAACATTCTAGCATATACGGAAAAATTTTACTATGAATGCATGACTATACGTTATTGAGGTTGGGTGGCAAATAGCAGAAAATAATATTAAATTATTTCTATCCGTGTGTTGAATGATTTTCTGACAGGTGTTGTATGGATAAAAGCGTATAAACAGGCTATAATAAAACAGCTAATGCAATGAAAGAATATAGGTCGCGAAATAGTATTTGTAAATGAGCAATTTAAAAAAATCCTTGCAAAATAGGCAAAAACAAGGTAAAATAAAACAAGTAATAATATATTTTTTTGGAGGTAATCGTTATGCGTAAACACATCAAAACTGTTAATAAAGCAATGCTGAACAAAACTCTGCGTACCGGTGGCTGCGGCGAGTGCCCGGCTTCCTGCCAATCCGCTTGCAAAACTTCCTGCACCGTTGGCAACCAGGTTTGCGAACACTGCAAATAATATCTGAGCTTAACGCAGCTCCCTGTCTGGTGCAGGGGGCTGTTTTACTATCTATGTAAAAAAGAAAGGTTGGAATACATGCTGATACATAAAATGCGTCTTGATGATAATATGGCCGTGCTGGATATCAACAGCGGTGCCGTTCATCTTGTAGACGATGTTATTTACGATTTACTCGATTATTATGACGGCAGCAACGATGCTGAGGCTATGGCTGCTTTGAAGGATAAATATAGTGAAGAGGATTTGCGTGATGCCTTGGAAGAAATGCACGGATTGCAGGATGAAGGCCTGCTTTTCAGCCCTTCCTTTGATGTGCCGCCGACTTTTGCCGAAAAGCCGATTGTCAAATCCCTGTGCCTGCTTGTAACTCATGACTGCAATCTGCGTTGCGGTTACTGCTTTGCTGACACCGGTTCCTTCGGTGGCTGCCGTCAGCTCATGAGCAAGGAAACTGCGGAAAAGGCTATCGAGTTTGCTATTGAAGGCAGCAAGAAGCGCCATAACCTGGAGCTGGATATGTTCGGCGGTGAACCGCTGATGAACTGGCCGGTTGTTGTTCATATTACAGAATATGTACGCCGTCGCGAAAAAGAAACCGGCAAGAATATTAAACTGACTTTGACAACCAACGGTACTCTTTTGAATGATGATAATATCAAATTCCTCAATGATAACCGTGTTATGCTGGTTCTGAGCCTGGATGGCAAGAAGGAAACTCATGATGCTATGCGTCCGTTCCCGAATAAAGCCGGCAGCTATGATACAGCTGTACGCGGCTTTAAGAAGGTAATTGACAGCCGTGAGGGCAAAAACTACTATCTGCGCGGAACCTATACACATTTCAGCACCCATTTCTGTGAGGATGTGCTGGATATGACTAAGGTTGGCAAGGAAATTTCCGTAGAGCCCGTAGTAGGCATTGATGAACCTTGGGTATTGACCGAGGAAGATCTGCCGGTAATTTTCGATGAATACGATAAGCTGGCGCGTGCATATCTGGAGCGTCGTCGTGAAGGCAATCCCTTTGACTTCTTCCATTTCAATGTAGCACTTGATAACGGTCCGTGCGTAGCTAAGCGCTTGGCAGGCTGCGGCGCCGGTCATGAATACTATTGCATTACCGCTGATGGCGATATTTATCCGTGCCACCAGTTTGTCGGCCGCGAACAATATAAGATGGGCACCCTGGATACCGGTATCGTTACACCTGAAATGGTGCAGAAGTTCCGTCATACCCATGTTCTTACTAAGCCGGAGTGCAGCAAATGTTGGGCTCGCTTCTTCTGTAGCGGTGGCTGCCACGCCAATGCGGATTTAATTAACGGCGATATTACCAAGCCGTATGAGTATGGCTGTCGTCTGCAAAAGAAACGTCTGGAGAATGCTATCATTGTTCAGGCTGTTCTGTCTGCCGAAGCACAGGAAGGCGAGGACCTGCGGCCGCATATTAATAACTTCACTTACGAAAAATAACAGATAGTTTCTCGTGCGCTCTGCGAAAGCAGAGCGCATTTTTACGTTTTCGCCGATAATAGTGAAAAATGCCGGAAAAAAACAAGCAGGAAATTTGCTGCTGAGAAAGAAAAAAATCTCGAAAATTTTTCGGGAGAAAGTGATTTTTTTACGCAAAATTTGCCGTTTTTCGGTAGAAAATCTAACTTTTTTTGAACTTTTTTCAAGAAATTTTGATGCCAAAAAATGCGATAATCAAGCATAATTGTTTTTCCACGAATCCTAGTGTATCGCGAAAAAATGTTAAAAAAGTAACAAAAAAGGTGTTGACATAATGCAGGTCACATGGTATTATATACAAGTCGACGCGATACGGCAACAAAACAAAAGCCAAAATCGCTAGGCACTGAACCTTGAAAACTGAACATTGAACCTAGAAAAAGCGAATGTGCGGGTCGAGCGCGAAAGCGCAAGACCAAGTCAAATAACTTCTTTTTTAAATAATAAGAGCTAGATTAGTTCTTCAATAAACTTTATTGGAGAGTTTGATCCTGGCTCAGGACGAACGCTGGCGGCATGCCTAACACATGCAAGTCGAACGGAGATTATTTCGATAATCTTAGTGGCGAACGGGTGAGTAACGCGTGGGCAACCTGCCCTCTAGATGGGGACAACATCCCGAAAGGGGTGCTAATACCGAATGTGACAGCAATCTCGCATGAGGATGCTGTGAAAGATGGCCTCTATTTATAAGCTATCGCTAGAGGATGGGCCTGCGTCTGATTAGCTAGTTGGTGGGGTAACGGCCTACCAAGGCGATGATCAGTAGCCGGTCTGAGAGGATGAACGGCCACATTGGGACTGAGACACGGCCCAGACTCCTACGGGAGGCAGCAGTGGGG
>ERZ780139.20-NODE-20-length-147713-cov-6.557999_pt1 | contig 147713 bp, 147 predicted proteins | sample MGYA00511476_ERZ780139 | MGnify/ENA primary metagenome ERZ780139 (study PRJEB29588, sample SAMEA2158190) | human gut metagenome | biome: human gut; feature: human-associated habitat; material: faeces | place: Denmark | collected 2008/2010 ... | reverse complement strand
TCTTGTCTAGCAAAATCGAGGACATCTCCTCTGATATGGGGCAGTTCATCGGTGGTGAGCTTGTGCATTCGCTCGCCGTATTTCGTGCCCGCCACGTAGTTAAACGAGCCGAAATCATCTGTGCCGGAACCCTGTGCGATGAGCGTGTAGCCTGCTGGCAGGGCTTCCCACGTACCGCCGAACAGGTCAGCGGGGCTGGTGCTTTTGTCGCTGAAGTAGTACGAGCCGACGGGGTGGGCGTCGAGCTTTGCTTTCGTCTGGGCGGCTGAAACTGCCGTGCTGATGGCTTGCTCGTAGGCCGCTTTTTGTTTAGCCAGGGCATCGGCCAGGAGCTTCTGGACCCACGCCGTGGTAGGCACTTTCTGAGAGTTATCGTCCTTTTCCGGTGACGAGACGTACATAGCTCCCCAATTTAACCCTTCAATACCAAGGGATCCTTCGCCATCGCCGTTGGGCACGATTGCTCTTGTCGTCATTTAGACTCACCATCCTTCTTTTCATCGGCTTGCTGTTCCGGCTTATAAGCAATGCAGGCCGGGTTTACGCATTTATCGTCCACCAGCTTGTGAGCGCAATATTCGCAACGCTTCGGGATCTTAAACATTCTCCATCGCCTCCTTGTATTGGGCTTGCAGGTCTTTAAAATCTGCCCGGATACTTTCCTGAGCGTCCGTGTCGCCGGTCAGGAGAGCCACGGCCATGCTGTCGGTCAGGTCCTTGACTGCACTGTCATAGTCGGCCTTGAGGCTGGCTTTCTGTGCCTCCTGTCGCTCTTGCTCCGTGAGCTCCGCCGGTGGCACGTAGGTACGTTTGGCCTGGGCATCCAGCAGGTCCTGGATGCGCTCACAGTAGCCGCTGTAGGTGCCGTTGGGATATGGCAAAAACTCCCTATCAACTATGCAGCACTCTTGAGCATCGTCGTAGACTACGGATTCCGGGACGGATACAGCCCCGGCGTCGAGTAAAAAATTATCGACGGTATCGCTGTATGTGCGGTCGCCGTCGATGATCAAAACATTATTTTTTAAAATCTGAAAAACATGCATTTTTATCTCCTTTCACTGAGAGTGAACTGCCTAGAATCACGCCTAAGGCATCATGTAGTACAACTGGAAACCACACTCATCAGTACCTTAATGTTTCTAACCAAACGGGGAATAATCAATCTTATAACGGAGCCAGTTCTTGGGCCACATGGCAAAATACAAAAGCCGCAGGAAACCATTCTCACAGTGTTGAAATTTCCAGTTTTGGCGGCGGGGCCGCTCATGAAAACCGCATGCCGTATAGCGGCGTAGCCTATTGGGTTCGGACCCAATAACAAACACCTTGGAACGGGGGACGGTTTTCATGCCGTTCGTCCCCCCCGATAGAAGCTATTGCAATAGACGGGGACAAGGTTTCAAGGACGTTGCGGACCTCTATTCCGTGGTCCTTGTTCCCTCCGCCCGATTCTTCACCGCTGACAATTGTTCCCGACCAACCATTTTTCGGAACATCTTTGTATTGGTTGGTTGACGAGTAATTTGTAACGACCCCATGAATTTGTGCAACCCTAGATACAGCCAGCGTAGACGACGCAATTTTAGGCGTGATTTTTGCCAGTTCACTCTCAGTGAGTTTGTGTTCAGCTTCGCCGCCCGTATCCCCTACGGAATAGCTAAACTTTTTCCCGTTTTCCCAGTATTCGCCGGCCCCGATAGGCACACGGCCCTGCAACGTGCGTTTCCAAGTTGTGCCAGGCCACAGCTGGTTTGGGTTTTGGTCGCCAGTGGTAGCGATGACAAATCCAACCGGATAGATGATGTCGATGATGTCCTTGACGGACCGCTGCTTGACCTGCTTCCAGGTGCCGTCTGCACCCAGATAATAGTTATCCTGCATGCCTTTTTTAGGCTGAGGAACAAACCCTCGGTCGCCGTCGGACGTGCTTGTGCAGCCGATCACATCGGAGTGGGCGTTTTTGTCGGTCAGATGGGCGTTGAAATCGGAGCGGCTAACGTTGTCTTCTTCGTTGATGTAGACAGCAATGCTGGTGGCATTGCTGACCGTAAAATAGGCGCTCATCTGCAAATCGTCCATGGGCGTATCTTTGGACGGCAGCCAGTCTTCTTTCCCATCATCCGCATAAAAATAGCCGAAGAGCAAGTTCTCGCCGGCGTAGCCGTTCCAGCCGGAATCCTGGTAGTAGTTTGACTCGACGTGGGCAATCACGCCGACTTCTGACAATTTAAAGCCCGTTGTCAAGGTGCTGTTGCTGTATTTGCCCAGGATGCGATAGCGGGCTTCGCTGACATCGGCATTGGTGACCACTCTGATATCGGAGATGGTCGCCTCGATGCGCTTGCTGACCACAGCGGTCAGGGACGCCACCTTGCTGGCATCTGCCGGTCTGCTATCCCCGATGTCCATGCGGTCAAATACAATGGGCTTCTGCATGGCAGAGGCCAGGGAAATCAGCTTCATGCCGTCATTGGTGACGGTGATGTTGTGAAATTCTGCCATTATCTCACTCCTTTTCTAACTAATCGTTTTGACGCTGCCATCTCCGCTGACGTAGAAAATACCGTCTGTGGCTCCGATGGGAGCGGATGAACAGGGACTGATGGTCGTAGGCGTGAAATCCAGCACGGCGTTGGTCTTGGCTCCATCCGGTGTGGTCTGGATTTGCCCATCCCCGTTGACGTAGTCGATGGCCTTGTCCAGTCGTAGCACGCTCTGACCGGTCAGCTTGTCACCTTTCAGCCTGCCCATCTCCATGATGGTCCGGGCGGGACGGAGCACACCCCCGATGTACTGGCTGCCGTTGACGTAGGTCTGATAGATATATCGCCAGCCGATGTGAGCTGGCATAAACGTCCGGATGGCCTTGTCCATTTCCTCGAAAGAGAGAACACCACCATTAGGCAGGTAAATGTCAACGCTGTACTGGTCTGGATGTTCCACCACACGGCTGGATTTATTGCTGGTGAAGCTGTTGATGGTACGCTCCAGGAATTCTTTGGTCACCGTCTGCGTGCCGTTCATTTTGGCAATGATCGTCGCCCGTCTCACTGTGTAGGACAGCTTTTCATCCGTCGGGATCCCCAAAAAGGCTTCCCAGTCAGACAGGCCCCAGGTGGCCTCATTTACGTAGCACTGTTTCCAGGCATCGATGATGTCCAGCCAGATGCGCTTGTGTTCCTCGCTCTGTGTGTCCAGCCAGGATTTAAAGGTTTTATCGTTGATGAGAAACAGAGGCAGGTACTTGCTGACGTCCGGGTCGCTGTCTCGCAGCAGTCTAAAGTTAGGCATTCAGGACCACCTCCACGATGGATGGGATTTGGTCAGTGTCCACACCGATGTTGGCTGTGGCTCCATTGATGGTGAGGTTGTCGTAATCTTCCACCTGGGTCGTGTCGGCGTTCTCAATGATCAGCTGTCCGACTTTGGCATAGCTGACCTTTTTCTCCGTATACTGCTTGCTCAGGAAATATTTATTGAGGACCTTCTTAATGGCATCGGCATCTCCCCCGCCTTTGGTGGGCGTAAGGGCAATGGTCAAGCCCAGTACGGAGGGAGCGATAACGGACACGTCAGCCCCGATGGGGTGCATACTTTCCACTTTTTCTGTCACCCTGGACAAAAGGTCCGGGCTGGCCGGTTGGCCGTTAGAGTCAGTCACCAGCAGCTTCACAGTCCCATTGCCGTTCCAAAGAGGGACAACCGTGATGTGCCCCACGCCTTCCACGCTGGTTCCCCACTCGATGTAGTCGTTTATGTTGCCAGAGGTAGCCGGTTGGCGCACCTTAAACAGCAGCCGTTCCCGGAGCTCATCGTCCGTTTCTTCGTCAAATCCATCGTATGTGGCTTTGGCATTGGTTACCCGGGTGATGCCGGGGATGCTCATGGGGATGATCGTAATGGCCCCGGCGGCCACGTTGCCTTTGGCACCATACTCCACAGCTTTCACGGGGATGTCTGCCATGGTGGTGACCTTGACGGTCTCCGTGGCCGTAAATTCCGTGCCGTCCTGGGTCTGGAACAGTGCACCCTGGGAGACAGTACCCGTGCCGGTCACAGTGACAGTTCCGATGGCCTGGACAGCTGCCCGTCTAAAGACGCCATGTTCTTCAGCGATGTTTTCCAGATAGTCTCCCCAGCTGGTCTGGGCAAATCCTGCCTGGTTCACCAGGGAGAGCTCTGCATAAGTTTTCTCAAATTCCACGCTGGTAGCATTAATGACGTCCCTGCCGAAGCTGCCTTCGATGGTGCTGTTTGGGTGCATGGCGGAAAGGTCCGCCGCCATGCGTTTCTGGATTTCGTCCTTGCTTTGTGTTTCAAACAATCCTATTCACCTCCTACTGTGATGGACGTACTGCCGTAGACGCTTGTCAGATTGACAGTCAGCGTCAGGTTTTCTCCATCCCTGACGGTTGTCTCGATGGCGTCCACGCTCTTGATGTATGGATTCACCAGGAGCCCATCCTTGATGTATCTCTTGATTTCCGTGGTGCTGATTTCGGAGTTGGACCTTGTGCCGATGAAACGTTCCAGTTCTGTACCATAGTTACCTTCGGCGTTGTAGTCGCCGTGGAGATAGGCCATGTAGCGATAGCGCTCCGTCTTCAGGGCTTTGTAGATCCAGACCTTCAAAGCCTCGTTCCCTGTGACCGTTTTCAAGCGGCCATCATTGTCGTGAACGAAGGTATCATGGGTAAAGTCCCATGCCAGTTCCTGGAGCTCCGGCAGGTTCGCCGTGTAGCTTTTGGCGGTCTGGGTGATAGGCCCGGCGATGAAAGGGTTCATTAAAATGCACCTCGATTCGGACGGACGATTTTGTCCAGGATAATGTATGTCTGGCTGGTGCCATCTTCGGATTCACACGGCATGATGGCAACCTTGTCACCAGGCTTCAGTGTATCCGTTGTAATCCAGGATTCCGAGTAGTAGTGATTGACTGTGTGGGCATGGCTTGCATATTGAGCGTCACCAGATCCTCCTGCTGCGTTTTCTGTGATTGTTTTTATATTCCCTTCTGCCGATCTCTTATATTGGGTCAGAAGATATTCACTTATATAACATTCGGCAGCTTCCAGAATGATGCTCTTGTATCTCACCTTGATGTTGGGCGGTGGCTCCAGGATGGTCCCGATCTGGATAACCGGGCTCTGGTTATTTCTCCCCACGCCGTTCATGATTCCAAGGAGCTCACTGTATGGGTTTTTCTTCATTGTGGCCTCCCTACATTCTCGACGTCTTGATGATTTTGCTCGGGGTCAAGTCGCCCATTTCGTTATAATCCGATCCATGGATGACCATATCCTGGCTGCTGCTGTTTCCAATGTAGCCGCCCTGGCCATCGTAAATGACCACATGGTCATTGTCTCCATAAACGATAACGTCGCCTTTTTCCAGCTGTGATGCGTCAAAATCGATTACTTGATCACCAGCATCGGCGCACAGCGTATCCACGTTGACAACCCCCGCTTGCTGCTCCTGTGCCAGGAACGGGCTGTAATAGCTGCCGACTTTCGTTGCTGCTTCCACACATCCTTCCGTTCCGTTATCCATGGTGGTTCCCAGCCAGGCATCAGCCCCCGTGTCTAATCCATCCGCATTTACAGTCGTACCACCAGTGCTTCCTTCTGTGGTGATCTCTAGACTTGCTTTCGGATCTAGATAACGCAGCGTCAGCTTCATCATGTGTCGGTTGTTCTCGATGGTATGAGAATCAGATACGATCAAGAAGGTCCCTTTCAGCTGCTCTTCCTGGATTTCAACCGCATATCCAGCAATGCACTGGATGTTGCCCAGGGCTTCGACCTCGCTATGCTCGCTTACGCTTTTCAGTAGGGCTTTGGCACTGGCCTGTGTATCCTGTTTGTTGTCGACTTTATACACGCCCTGAATCGTGCCATAGGCTTTGACGTCATTGGAGTTGGTCACAGCCCCGATTACATGGCCGTCCTTGTCAGTGATTTCCACCCGGTTGACCATATCCTCGATGCTGGCGCTGTGGCTGGCTGTGGTCAGATTGGTCATATCGGTGATTGCATACCCCTGGATGATCGTGTCAGCTCTGACGACGTTCAGCCGGTCCTGGGCATCTAGATAGATGTGATAGCTTTTCCCGGATTTCTTTCGTCCCTGTTCCAGGGCTTTCTTAATGATTTCCGTGCCGGTCATTCCGTCGGCCACAAAGTCGACGGTGTATGTCAAATCATCAGCCACACGGCCCAGGGTCAAACCGGCCTTGCTGGCTACCGTGGAGAGAACGTCCTTCACAGGCGCTTTCGAGAATTTCAACGTGTATTTGGATTTTGCCAGATAAATCAGCTTATCGTAGGCAACAAATTCCATCTCGTAGGAGCTGCTTTCCCGGCTCTGCATAAAGATTTTCCCGTGGAAAAGGTCAAACTGGCCGCCAGCCGTTGGGGCGATGCAGTAGTGCATAACCTCGTCCCCTAGATTGACTGTGGGGTTCGTCCATGCCTGGTCCTTTGTGGTATAGGCAATTTTAAAATTCAGTTTCCGGCCCGCCTGTTCCAGGTCCCCGGACCACTCATAGGAAATGATCCAGGGCGTGAGATCCACACCTGTGGTTACATCGAGAAGGCTAAATGATTCTGTCATTCACCATCACCCCCGATGCGGCCACCTTGATCAGGTCGCCCGGCTTCACGCCGCCTTTCTTACAGGCCCTCATGGCGGCTTCGATACAGCCCATGGGAGACGTCGTGCCAGATCTTACAGCACTGCCGATAGCTCTGCCGATATTCCCTGCCATATCCGTTCCGCTAGTTGCAGTCGTGCCGATGATGCCACCCGTGCCCACCATGGTATCAGGGCGGGATTTAAGCCCGGTCAGTTCGTTAATTTTATCGTTGGAAATCCCAGCGATGTACCGATACTCCCGAAAAGAGATGCTGAAATAGATATCGTAGGTCCCATCCTTGTATCCGTATTTCAGTGATTCGATGAGAAACGGAAGGTCGATGGGGCTGTCCGGCACAGTCAGCTGTACTACCTGGGCAGTTGACCGCCAGTTTTCCAGCTTATAAACATAGTCTTCCGGGCTTTCCGGGATAACATCCACGAAGCTGTAGTTCTGAGCCGGGAAAATCCCATCCAGGCTGATCTCATGGAGTCCCGTCTTGCCTGGCATGTTGTAGTCGCCATCAGCATTGATGGTCACAGTGCCGTTGTTCTGGGAGACGCTCGTTTCCACCGTTTCCGGCATGATCGGGAGCGTCATGGAGTCTCCATTGGCGCTCAGAATCACAGAGTTGACGTTCCCGGAAATGAGTCCGGCTATAAGCCCGCTCCAAAATTCATTCGCCATTAGATCGCCCCCTCCATGCGGTTGATGCTGAACTGCTTCAACTTAAATACAAGTTTTTCCATGATTCGGTCGACGTCTGCATCTTCCCGGACCACAATCTGATCAGCCAGCTTCGGGATGGTGATGCTCATGCCGCCTTTCCCGCTACCTTCTTTTCGGCCTCTCGCATATTCCTGCTTCAGGCTCTCAGAATGAGGAATAATTCGAGTGCCGGTGGGCAGGTCCATAATTTCGGGCCCTTGCTCGTGAATAAAAGTAGTTCCACCAGGAAGGCCCATAGTTCCGGTAGCGTGTCCTCCTAGGCTGAAGCTCGGCAGATGAATGCTGGACACGGCGCTCTTGATGCTCTCCACTTTGTCCAGGATCCAATCCAGCGCCCTGTGGGCTATCGTGGAGATCCCGTCAAAAGCCCCTTCGAAGATGGCTTTCATGGTGTTCCAGCCGTTGGTCCACATCGGGATCAGCGTCCCCGTGATCCAGTCAATCAGGGCACTCAGCTTGCTCATGACGTTGGACACAACACTGGTTACCACTGCATAGACCTGGGGGAAGTTCTCCTTGACATAGCTCACAATCTCATCCCAGTGGGTGTAGACCACAATCAGAAGCATCACCAGGGCCGTTAGAGCGAAAAATACCGGGTTAGCAGCTACGGCAGCAGCGATGCCACTCATGGCCGTTTTTACGATTCCAGCAAAACGGAGGAAGCCTCCGCCTACGAGACGAAGGGCGCCAGGAATAACCTGAAAGCCTTTCCCGATGATGGAAGCAGCACTCCGGATGTTGCGGAACGTCCCGGGCAATCTGCTGATAAAGATGCTGAAACGTCCCAGTGTGCTGATGGCTTTGCCGGTTGCCAGGGTGATTGCACCAAAAGCAGCCACAGCCTGGATGGCATGGACTGCAAAGGCTTTCTGTCCGTCGCTGAGCCCGTTCCACCAACCGGTGAAGGCTTTGACAGCCTGAGCGGTCGCCATGACAACAGGAGCGACGACACCACGGAGATCCATGAGAGCGTTCTTCATCTGGTTCATTGCGATCTTGTTTTTCTCCGCCGGGGTCAGCATCTTGTTAAATGCCAGCTCCGTGGCTCCCATGGAGTCCCCTATAGCTCTCTGGGCGTCTTTCAGCTGCCCCATATCTTTGGTTAGAACCTTGAAGGCGTTGGCCGCTTCGACACGTCCGAACAGGCGCTGGATAGCTGTCTGATCATCGCCGACTTTCGCTTTGACTTCTTCCAGGAATTTTATCCATCCGACTTGTCCCAGGTGTTCCGGCGTGAAGTCAATCCCCAGGGCTGCAGCTGTTTTAACCGTCTGCTGACTCTGTTTGGACACCGCACTCAGAATGCCCTGAAAGCCGGTGAAAGCTTCGGACGTTTGTACGCCGTTTTTGGTCAAGATAGCCATGCTGGCGAATAGATCATCCGTGCTGACTTTGGCCAGGCTGGCCGCCGTGGCCACGGAACCAATGCCCTGAGCTAGATCGCCAAAGGTGGTTTTGCCCAGGTTCTGCGTCATTAGCATCTGATCCGTGATTTTCCCGGCGTTTTCAGCACTCAGGCCGTAGGAGTTGAGCACTGTCGTCAGTCCGTCAATAGCCGTCGTCGTGTCGGTGAAGCCAGCCTTTGCGGCAATGGCTGCTGTCCGAACGAAGTCGGTCACGTGGGCCGTGTCAACGGAAGCGGAAATTGCCTGATATTCAGCTTCAGCCAGTTCGGTCACGCTCATGCCGGTTTCATCGGAGATCTGGCGAATCCCATTGGACAGTTGCTGAAGGCTGACTACGTTTGTATCCACCAGCGTGCTGACTTTAGCCATGCCACGTTCGAAGTCGCTGTGGAGCTTCAACCCGGCAGCGGCGGCAGCCATAATGGGCGCCATGGCCGTTGAAACCGTCGCTCCGACAGAAGACATTGTTCCGCCGATGCTCTTCAAATTCCTGCCGAATCGGTTTGTCATCTTTTCCGACTCCGTCAGGCTATTGCTGACTTTCTTCAGCACAGGACTGAACTGATCATGGAGCCGGATGATGGCGTCAATGACTCGTGCCATGATCGTCCCCTCCCTTCTTCAAAGATTCGATTTCTGCGTTCCGTTCTGCGATTTCGTATGCTGCGAACGAAAAAAGGACCTGTTTCTCCCGGATTGGCATGCGCTCAACCCGGGCCGGGTCCATATTGTGAAACCGGAAGAGGAAGTACATGCGCTCAACTTCCCCGTCCGTCTCTATCAGTTTTTTACTATTTCATCCGTTTCGTCCTGGCTCGTGTATCCGTTGACCTTGCTGATTTCCTGGGAAATATCACTGATTTCGCCAGCCAGGAACAGCTTTTTTACAAGGTCATTAGGAGAGGCCGCTCCGAATTTCTTCATCAATCCCTTGTCTTTCATCGACGGGTCCTTGATGCCTTCGACGCAGGTCCGAACCGACAGCGCATAGGTGTCGATGCTCTTCAGGCCGCCTTTTTTGTCCAGGTTTACAGCACTTTCCTGGATCTCGGAATACAGCTCCGGGTCGATTGGTTGCAATTCCAATTCAAAAGGAGCCCCCAGGGCTGCAGAGAGCCTGGGGATTTCCATCTTTTTAGTCTGCTTTTCTTCAATTTTTTTTGTGTCTGCATTAAGCAGCAGTGCGAGTACGCTCATGCTTTTTCTCCTTATTCTTCGTCGATCAGGTCAAGCAGGTCGAAATCCTCGAAAGTGAAGTTCTGGTCTTCCTCGCCTACCTTGCCCAGTTCCCAGTTGATCAGGTCGACGGCGTCAAACATTACGCCATACAGGGCAATCCGTTCTGCGCCCAGGGAGTTGGGGTCGTCCAGCTTGCTGATCAGCGTAAATTTTACCTGTTTCCCTTCCTTGATGGCCGGGGCCAGCTTTTTAATCAGGTAGGAGCTGACTTTGTGCAGCTTGATGCTGCCTTTGGCTTCATATCCTGTGGTCTTGTATCCGTCAACCAGATGGCGGCTGCGCTTGATGGCCGTCTTCTGGGCAGTCAGGGTAGCTTTACAGGAGATGATTTCGGCAATTTCGTCTCCATCCAGCCAGAGCTGCCCATAAGAACCATAGACGACTCGCTGAGTATCAACCTCGTGCATCTATATCCCTCCTTATTGGATGATGTTGCTGACTTCAATGTGTTCGATGGCATCCAGCATGGAGATAGTGGATTTAATGAACACATTCTCGCCAATGTTGGCCTTCTTGATGGCCAGATCGGTCATGCTTTCCAGTTCGTCACGGGTGTATTTCCCATTGGCTTCCAACCAGTTCTTCGTGGCTTCAATGTCGATTTCCGCCAGGTTCTGGCCGACTTCCAGGAGTCCTTCTTTTTCCAGCTCGTGGAAATAACCGTTGATGGCGGTCACCAGCAGGCACCGGTTGTCATAACTATTGGCGTATTTTCCGATGTAGCTGTCGTGCCCGGTCTGCTTGATGTCGTCGTGGATCATATCCATCAGATCCACCAGCTTGATTTTCTGGTAGGAGTTCAGCTTGCCCTGGACAGTAGTCACGTAGGAGTTGACGCCTTTGCAGATCTTAATTTTCTCGCCATCGTTAAAGAAGAACAGTTCTCCATTGCCCACCTTTTCATCCCGTTCATCGCTGGTGTAGCTGTCGCAGGCGATCAGCTCAGGAGCCGGGGCATACGTGCAGGAGATGGTCATCGGAGTACCGCAAATGATGCCCGCTACTCTGGAACAGTACTGGGCAGCAGTATAGGTCTTGCTCTTCGTCTGAAGGCTAGTATTGGTGAAGTTCACCACGCCTTCGAAGTCGGCTGCTTCATTGGGTAGGACGGCCTTCACGGCCTTGTCCTTAACGGTGCGCATGGATTTAATCCAGGATGCCACGCTTTCCGCATTCTCTGCAGAAATGCCAGGGATTACCAGCCAATCAAAACGGACATTTTCCAGGGTTTTCAGAATGTCGGTGTAGGTGGTGTCTTTGACGGTATAAACAAGAATCTTTCTGGGGCTGGTCTGGTAACCTTTGAGAGCCAGCTGGATCTGTTCTACGTTGTCGGCAGCCAGCCCGGATTCCGGGATATCGTCAACAGAGTAGATGGTCAGCGGCTCCAGCGGTTTGGTTTCGGTCAGAATCATGGCCAGGATGCCACGCTGACTGCGCTGGATGGCCGTGATGCCCCGTTCTTTAAACGTCACGATGACGCTAGGTGCTTTTTGAGCCATTTTCTCACTCCTTTAAAAGTTCAATGTCTTGTTCGATATTTCCGATGGTCGGTGGATCTTCTTCTTTGCCAGCGATGACGTCGTAGAAGGAAAAACTGAGAGTCGCAGAGAGGATATCTGCGTCTTTTCCGTTTGTTTCAGTCGAAATCCCATCGAAGTTGAAGACCCTGTCGCCAACCTGGAGACCGAATGTGAAGAGCTCCCGGAGCCGCTTCCGGACCTTGTACAGCTCGATAGCAGAGTTCCGGTTCTTCTGGGTAAAGTAATCAATGTGTAGAGTGCAGGACCTTTTCAAGCTCCTGCTGTACACCATTTGAGGGCTGTCAAGCTCGAAAAAACGAAGGAAGAAGCACGGCAGCCGGAAGGACCTCTGGACATCGTCCAGGTTCACGTCCACGTCCGGCCACGCCGCCTTCAGCTGAGCTCTGACGGCCTTCAGGATATCTGTGTCGTCAATCATGAGCAATCTTCCTTTTAATTTCTGCTATGAATCTGTCCATCTCCTTGCCGACTTCATCCGATGCATTGAAAGCGTCACATGCCTTTTCAAAAAAGTGCCGCCCCTGGACGAAGCCGATGGTTTTTCCCTTCCGGGTTACCAGCTTGTGTCCCCGTTCCACCAGGTGATAGTGGGGCGATGTGTTCCGTAGCTGATATTCCAGGCTGTCAACAGTCATGCCCTCGATTTCCGATTTCCAGGACTTACTAAGCTTTCGCTTGTGATCGGTCCCAGAATCCGGGGTTTTCTCGATGGCTTTCTTTTTTAGCACATCACCGGTCTTTTTGAGGTGCTTTTCAACCTCTTTCGGGTAATGCTGAGCGGCTTCCAGGATATCGGTGTTTAGTTCTTCCATGCCCTTGATCGCAAAATCAGCCATAGCATCACGGCTCCCATCCATCCTGGACAGATTCCGGAGGATCGCCACGAAGCCGTTCCACGCACATCAATTCCAGGGACTCATGCTGCATATCCGGGTCGGAAATGTAAGTCACCAGGTAGTGATGGTCTTTATATCCCACCCAACAGCCATCCGTAATACCCTTGCGATAGCGGATCACAATCTTCACCGTGGCGTCGTTCCGGTCTGTTCCATCTTCTTTATACTGAAGGCCCCGAACCGGGGCGATCCAGGCAGAAACGTTTGAGTACAACACTCTATCCGTCTGAGTGTCCAGCTCGGTCCCTGCCGTTACCGTGGGCCGATAGATGGTCACCTTTCTATTCAGCAATCCAGGGTTGCAGATCATTCCGTGCTCACCGCCTTTTCAGGATATGCGTCAGACATCTCAATCAAGTGCAGCATGCTCGTAATGCTGTGGTTGTATTCCTGCACGTTGGATTTGGAAACCAGCGTCCGATCAGAATACCAGTGGGCCACCAGGAGCTTTGCACAGGTCAGCATCAGAGGAGTGTCTGGGCTTTCCGTCCATTTCTTCCCTGTGCTGTTCACGATGTATTCTTTCGCAGAGCTCATCAGGGATTGGATGAGAGAGTCATCGTCCGTCAGATCAGCGTCGACATGGAGATAGTTTTTAAAATCGTTTAGTTCCATTCTCTACCCTCCTCAAAAGAGGCGGGAGAGGGTTAGGCCCCCGCCTTGTTGATCAGCACCAGGCCGTTGGCGTCAACGACTTTTCCGTCGTACAGGCCAATGCTCTGATAGATGCGGTTTCTGGTGGCGTTGTCGACGTAGGATACCAGATCCATGGCATAAGCTACATTCAGGATGTATTTGCTCATATCAAAGGCAAAGGCAACAGTATTCCCGGTTTGGGCACTATCCAAAGAAGGCAGGAAGTCGGTGAAGACAACCGGCTTGCCCAGGATCCGTGCAGCAGGAGCGCCGTCAATGCCATAGTTCACATGGGCGATGGGCTGGCCAGCGGTATCGGTGATCCCGGCAAAGTCCAGGAAGGTGGATTCGTTCATCACCAGCACAGAGCCGCTCTTGTATGCGGAAGGAATGGCCTTCAGAATGCTGATCAGGAATTTGTAATCCGGAGCTTTGGTGGTCAATTTCGCAGCAGGAGTAGCTTTGATGATGCCGGTAGGCTTGCCAGTGCCGTCGCCGGAGATGATGGCTTCTTCCAAAGCCAGAGTCATCGCTTTAGATACATCCTGGACCAGGGCCTGTTCGAAAATGGCCATGCTCTTGATTTGAGCCTGGAAGGTCAGGCCGACAGCTGCAGCCAGCTGATAACCGGCGAATGCCACGGAGGCGGTCTTTTTCCCGTCAGCGGCAATGGTGGCACCTTCGTCCACCCATTTAGCGGTGGCTTCCAGAGTGGAGGTGGGAACGGTCATTCCTGCCGGGTAATTCAGATGACGAACCAGGGGCAGGATGTTCCCGTATTTCATCATCTTTTCCACGATTTCATTCAGCACAGGGACAGGAATCACAGCGCCGTTGTTTGCGGTAGTCGCTACAGCCCTGAACATGGGATCCATCTTCCCTTCCAGGACGTAGTCCATAAAGGCCTGGCGATATTCAGGCGTGCTGGCGAAGGTTTTCGCATTCACAACAGGTGCCTTTTTCGGAGCGCCAACATCAGCCAGGATGTTCCCGGCATAAGCACCGTTGTCCATCTGACTTGCGATGCTGTTTCTCAGCATTTCTGCCTGCTGATCGTCCTGGGCTTTCTTCAGTTCAACGTTCAGGCCTTCCATTTCCTTCTGGATGTTTTTCAGCTGTTCGACGGTGGCCGTCTTGGAGCGTTCCAGCAGTTCAGTTTTTTTCTGGATGATTTCAGTGATAGTCATTAAGCATTCCCTCTTTCTTTTTCAGGTATTAAAAAAGCGCTGCGATCTGGATCCGCATGCGCTCTTCAATCAGATTCTGTTCAGTTTTTCTGGCTTCTTCGAAGCTTCGCTGGACGGCCGCTAGGGAGGTCGCCTCATAGGCAGGAAAGTCAACGGCAGAGACGTCAAAAAGGTTCCGCATGGTCTTGATGTGCCGCATGTGGTTGTCCAGATCATAGTCCACCTCCTGGCTGTAGCCCCCGAAGCTCATTTTGTTTACATCGCCCCTCTTGATCAGGGCATACAGGTCCTTCCCGGCCGTTGTGGGTGCCAGTTTTGCCCGGATCCTCAAGCCATTCTGGTCCGGAGTCACCTGCAGCGTGCCGTTCGTGGTCCTTGCCAGCACCATGCCTTCCGGGCTGTGGTTGTACCTCAGTACCACATTGGACAGATCTGCTGCGGCAAAAGCTCCCCGATCGATGACCTCTTTGTACTGGGTTCCGTCATCATCGGTCCATAGGACTGTAGGAGAGTCGTAGACAGCAGCATAGCCTTCGATGACCATGTCTTCGTCAGACGGTTTGACGTCAATCTGTCTGATCATCAGTTGGTCCTTGTTCATCCTTCTCACCTCCCTTCTGGGAATCGGCCTGGCTCATCTGATACTGGCTCACGATATCCGTGTTGGCTACGTTCAGGGTCTGGACACGATCGTCGCCGTCAGCGATGGGCGGCAGGTTCATGATTTCCAGGCTCTGGTTAGTTGTCAGGATGCCCAGAGGACGAAGCTGCCGGATCAGTTCCACTTTGGTATCCGTGCTGGCGTAGGTCAGCCGGTTGGCGTCGAACACGATCTCGTTCCCGGCAGAAATCTCGGCCGGAGTAAAGAGCTTCCGGGTAAATTCCTGGCTCATCTGGATGGAAAACGGTTCGATGACGGATTCGAAGAATGCGCTCCATGCCGTTTCATCATAGACACCTTCGGCGATCGGCTTTGAAACTCCGAAGTAGTGATAAATGGTGTCTCGAACGAACTCCAGCTGGGCCGTATCGGCTGCCTTCGGCTCGCTGTCCACCGGTGTGAATTCCATGGTGCCGTCAGTGACCACCATTCCGCCCTGGGCAGGGTCTTTCAGGTTCTCGTTGAGCATTTTGGCCTTGCTCTTCCAGGCTTCTGTCCCCGCCTGGCCGGCGATCTTAGCGATGCCACGGATCCGGCCGGAATTTTCCACCACATTGTCAAAGCTCTGTTCCAGCTTAGTCAGCATGGCCATATGTGTGGAAATGTTGTCGTCGGTGTCGGCAAAGATTTCTCCCTGCTGGAACATGTTCCGGAGATGGATTAGGTCCGTGTAGGGGACGGTCCGGGTGGAATGGGTGCCGCCATACCGGAACATGATGTAGAGGTTCCCACGGTCGTCTTCCCTGGCTTCACAGCTTTGGTATTCCATTGGCCACAGGCTGAGGACATTCCGCTGCCGGTCCCTCTTGATGTAGGCGAAGGCGTTTTTGTTGGCGATTGCCTTCGTGGCCAGATTGTAGAGGAAGCTGTAGGCGTTCATGTACGGATTCGGGGACAGCGCCAGCAGGGTTTGAAGCTGGCTGTCTTTCGCTGGCTGCTTCTTTCCCTTCTTCATCACCACATGGTTTGGGTGCAGCTTCGCCACGTGAGTGGCCACCCTGTCGATGCAGGTCTTGATCAGGATGTCTTTGGAGTAGTCTTCCATGGGGACGAAGACGTTTCTCCAGCCATTGATCATTTGGAACTGGGTGGTGGTCTTTGGCTCTTTAGTACCTCCGAACACGGTGTCGAAAGCACTTCTCAGGATTCCTTTCATAGTCTCACCTCCTTCCTAGATTTCGTCCTTGTGGTCCAGATAAACACAAAACGCATCCAGCAGGCTACTGTAGCCGTCGATGCGTTTCCGTAGGTTTCTGTTTTTATAGGGTTTCACGTTGCCCTGGGTGTCCGTGACTGCCTCGGTGTTTAGCAGACACCACAGCAGGACAGGATTGTAGTTGTACACGATTTTTCGTTTTTTGAACCAGGCTTTTGATAAGTACATCTGGGATGACAAGCCTTTAAAATTCTGGTTTACTTTTTCACAGAGATCATGGCCGAAATTTTCTTCCAGATCCTTGGTCAGGTACTGAGCATTGTAGGCGTCGTAGCCGATTTTATAGGCATAGACGTTGTAAGTTCCCTGGAGTTCCTGGAACCAGCTGACCACGGCCTTTTGATCGATGACATTCCCAGGGCAGGTCCGTACCCATCCGTCACGGATCCAGACATCATACGGTACCTTGTCCTTTTCGATGTGTTCCCGGAGCGTATCTTCCGGGATCCAGTACATCTGATGAACCATCAGCTTTGGTTCGTCCGTCTCCGGATCATTTACGGGAAAGGCAGCGGTCGCACATGTGAGGTCAGTGGTCTCAGACAAGTCGACGCCACCGAAGAAATACATGCCTGAGAGATCATCCAGGTTGAATGTCTCTTTATTTTCCACGTCTTCCAGATTGAAGAACGTGTCACGGGCGTTCTCCCGGAAGTTGAACTGTTTCACCAGCAGGTCACGCATAGTCTTTTCGTCCAGGGTGGCCCGGTTGAACTCCCGCTCAAGCTGTTCTGGATTCTTGGAAACACCAAGGTTCGGGTTTGCCTTTATCCAGTTCTTCGGGTCCAGCACCTCTTCCTTACTGTCCAGCTCATAAATGATTGGAAGCGTGGATTCATCGGTGTACCGTCCCGACGTGTAGCCGTCGATGATGCTCATGTATTCGCTGTATTTCGTATCAAATAATGAATCTTGTTCGTAATAACCACCGGTTGACATGATCACTGTGAGCGGCTGGCTCCGTGCGTAGGTGCCGCCCTTCAGGACGTCGTACATGTTCCGGTCCTTGATGGCGTGGAGTTCGTCCAGGAACATCCCGGACACGTTCAGGCCGTCCAGGGATCCGGAGTTCTTCGACAGCGGTACGAATTTCCCGCCGTTGGCCTTACATTCAATGAGATTCACCTTCGGTCTCAGGTATTTCCGAAGCGCAGGCGAATGATTAATCATTGAAATGGCGTATTCCCAGACCACCTTAGCCTGGGAGCGGTCCGTGGCAGCGGTGTAAATTTCCGGGCCGTCCTCTCCGTCTGCCAGCAGCAGGTAGAGGGCCATTGCAGCGCCCAGGATGGATTTTGCGTTTTTCCGGCCAATGAACAGGAAGATTTCCCGATATTGCCGGTTGCCATCCGTATCCACAAAACCGAACGTGGCTTCCACCAGGGCTTTCTGCCACAGTTCCAGTTTGAATTTCGGTGTTCCCTTCATTTTTGGGATGCAGCAGAAATTCTCGATGAAATCCACGGCCTTCTGGGCTGCTTCCTGGCTGTAATGGAATTTTCCCGGATTCTTGATGTTCTTCACCAGGTGCTTGTAGACCGCTTTCAGCTTTTTACAGGCAGTGATCCGGCCGGACTGCAGGGCGTCGTTGTATTCCTCAATGGCGCAGGTCACTATTTATGCTCTTCCATGAAGGCCTGCAGTTCGTCGGCCTTCTGTTCCGCTTCCGGAAGGAAGGCGGCCAGCTGCTTCAAGTCGGCGTTCATCGTCTTGCTGTACTGGGTGTACACCTGAGTCGCAGGATGCACCCTGACGCCCTTTTGACCGCCGCCATTGTCATAGCCGACCACAGTGCCTTCCTTCATCGTAATATCTCTTGTTTCATCAAGGCACGCCGCCAGGTAGCTGATCTTGCTGATGAGCATCTTGACGATGTTCCGACGTGGTTCATCTTCAATCCGTTCAGCGATGGGCATCAGTTGCTTGCTGTAGGCATTCATCCGCTTCGTTCGAAGGGCTTTTTCCGTTGCCTTGCTCATGGGCATCCTCCTTTCTCATTCCACCCGGCCTGTAAAATTGGATTTATCGCACGCAAGAGTGGGGTACGGGTCGTTTTGCCCCCGCCGAAAAAGCTACCCCGGGGGGGTGGGTCAGCGCCGCCGCTCCTTTTCCCGAACAGCCACCACATGCCCCTCGCTGTCGTAGCTGTAGCTTCTGCTGGCTCCCTGCTCGAAGCGATGGTGCAGCTTGTTGTGGCAGTCGTTGCAAAGCAGCATCAGGTTCCTCGAGTTGAGGCTGATGCTCGGGTTGTTGATGTTGTCCGGAGTTAGCTCAATGATGTGGTGCACCTGATGTGCTCCAGGTCTTCCGCATTTATCGCAGATAAAATGTTTCTTTTCTCGAATCAGCCTGGCTAAATCCTTCCACGCTTTTGAATCATAAAACCGTTTTGCAAAATCTCTTGCCATTTTCTTTTCCCAAAAAATCCTTTCTAAAAAATCCCTCCACGAAAAAAGCCCTCGCATTTGCGGGGGCCGTTTCCGGTACGTTGCTTAAATCTTAGAAAGGAGGTGAACATCATGCGAAGCAGGGACGAGGGTCGTTTTGTCTCTCACTTCTTACAGCTTACATGATATCACGAGAGACTCCTACGATTCACTACGCACTTTTTCTCTCTCATCAAAAATCCTATCAAAGACATTGAGTCCTTTTTTGTGGAGCAGATAAGTCTGGCTCTCTTCATAGCCAATTCGCCGCGCGATGAAGCTCCACGACCGCATATTGATATAGCGCTCCTCCAGGATAGCTTGATAGCGCCCATCCTTGATTTCGAAGATGATAGAAAGTGCCATTCTCTTTTTCTTTATCAGCGAATCCCACCTATCATTAGCCTCATCGACCAAGGACTGGATCATGCCGATTCGGTCTGCGATATCTGACGGCACACCGCCATCGACTCGGTCCTTGGAGTAATTGATTGTCTTAACGCGGTAGAGGTTATTTCTCAGCTCAACAATCCGATCTTCCAAGGACTTGAGCGCGAAGTTGTCTTCTCTCAAACTTTTTAAAAAATCCCGTCCTGTCATAAGTCGAGAGCCTTAATCAAGAGTTCCATCTGTTCAATCACGGACTTCCACGTATTGCGCTGTCTTTTTAATGACTTTTGAAACTCTTTGAGCCCGTACCGCACGTCTTCGCTGCAGTCAATCTTTCCCGGCTTTGGCACGCTGTGCGCTTGGATGGCCATGGAATAAATCTCCATGAGAACTTCCTCGATTTCTCCCCCCATATCGTTCAATGCAGCCGCCAGTCCTTGACAATATTCATGACATTCTTTTTGATTCATTGTTTATTCCTCCTCGGTTTCTTCTTGGATTTTCTTGACCGCATCTTTCAGGACTTCATTCGCCTCATCCATCGTTTCGCAGGTCGCCAGGCTGATGGCATCATCCGAGTTGCGGATTTTAGCTAAAACAAAAAATCTGTTTTGTCCTGCCGGGAGCGTCGCTGCCCTAATATAGACAGCGACCACATCCTGCATTCGAACAGCTACATCTTCGCCAATTAAAAAATCCATCGTTCCCCCTCCTAAAAAAGCGGTCTGACTCTTGTGAGCCACGGTTTAATATCGTCAACTGACCTAGCCAAAATGTAGGTCCCGCCGTGCTGCTCGCAGATTTTTTGAAATTCAACCTGCCACGGCGACTGTTTGCCCGTGGCTGTTTTGATTTCGACATACAACGTTTTTCCGTCGTTCAGCGCTGTAAGATCAGGAAATCCTCGCCTACTCCCAAGTCCCTGCTGATGCCTCGTCACGTCATAGCCGTCAATCGTGAGAGCGTTCCTCACCGCCTGCAAGATCACTGATTCAGGCTGTTTCTTCGTTCCAATTCTCATTCTTCACGCCTTCTTTCGTCAAAACGGGAATTCTTCTTCGAAATAATTTTGCTGCTCCACTTTCGGTCCCTGCGGTTTCGCAGGCTGACTGACAGGCCCGCCGCCAGGTCCAAAGGCATCCATGGGACCTGATGAAGCGCTGCATCCTTTTCTCTCCAAAGCCGAACTCGTCATGCAGGATTTCCTTGCAATCGTCAACCCCCAGGTTGTAAACCGTCATGGAATAAGTCATGATCCATTTCCTGAAAATAGGAACGGGCATCCTCATGATTTCCTTGATTTCCTGCCTGGATAAGGGATGGCTCCTTCTTGTCATTGGCTCCATGCTGCACCTCCAATGATTATTTTTCTGTCCTTTTCATCGCATTCATGGCTTTGATGCGTGAATCGTACCACTTCTTCACGTCTTGAGGATTGAAAACGCTGTCAGTCCCCTTAGCGATACCCCAAAGGCCGTCCTTGACCTTGCGGTAAAGAATATGTTCACTATCCAAGCGATAGGAATAAATCAGTGGTTCAATCATTTCTGCCTGCCTCCCATTCACGATATAGCTTGAACCAGTCCGCTGCATCCATGGTGACCTTCCAGCCCGTATTATTCTTTCTGTGAAACACCGTCGGGATGCTCCCAGTCGTTTTAGCTGCATCTCGTCTAGCCTGGTCCAATGCGTCATCAATGTTAAGGTGCTCCACACGCTTAACCTCGATGTGGATGCCGGGCAGCCCTACCACGTCAGCCGTGCCGTCAGGGGTGTTTCCACAGAACTGCGCTGAACGGCGGGCCTCATAGCCTTCCGCCCTGCAAAGTCTAGCCACTTCAAGTTCGCCCTTTGCGCCTTTTCTTTTACTGTTCGTCATTGCCTCACCTTCAATTCCTAGTTTTATACTTATATTTTGACTTTTAAACTTTTGAAATTCAATTCAGAACCACTGTCCATATGTCTGGAGAAGTAGGGAGAGGGGAAATGTGTGTGGGAAACGTAGTCCCACACATTTACCCCCTACTTCCTGACATATGCAGCTCAAAATAGCTCAATACTATATATATAACTGTGCTGAGCTGAGCTTTTCTTTATCTAAGCAAATCAATAAATTATTTTTCTTCATTCTTTGACCTCTCGACCAGACCATTTTTAATTTCAAACCCACCGTGTTCCTTAATATATTTCCGGACGGTGTTTTCGCTTTTTGAGAAATAAGAAATCATATTTTCCAGCTTCGCTTTCCCTGACTCGTTCGCATACGCTTCAAAAGCGATTTCCACACTGTCGACATTCTTTGCAGCTTCTTCCTTCTTCGCCTTGTTCGACTGTTCTCTGCCCTTTTGGTAGACATCAGCCAGGCTGCCCTCTTCCATGGCATCCTTGAGCATGTTCGTATCGTCAGCTACATGGACGGGATACCGAAAAAAGACATTGACCGGAGGAAAGGACGGAAACTCTCGCAAGGTCCCTGTGATGCGCCAAGCTGTTGCAATATCGTCCGGGTCCTGGTCCTTGACCTTGAGCTGGATCATGTCCAGCATAGCGTCCGGGTCACGGGCAAAGACGCCGGACCCGCTGGCGCGGTCCATGGACTTCTTGAGGCCTTGCCCGCCCTTGCTGTGATGGTGGCAGTAAATGACAGCGCAGCCAAGCTCAGTGCAGATTTTGTCGAATTGGTTGCAGAAATGAGCCATCTGGTCGGCGCTGTTTTCGTCCCCTGTAATGACTTTATAAATGGGGTCAATGATGATGGCCATGTAATCTGATTCCTGCGCCCTGGCAATGATTTTCGGTGCCAGTTTATCCATAGGGACCGACTTGCCACGAAGGTTCCAGATTTCTACGTTGTAGTCAGCCTCATGACCAATACCAAGGGCCTTTCCCACAACGTCAAAACGGTCAAAACAGGATGGCTCATCAATTTCAAGATTGACGTAAAGAACCTTGCCACGCTCGCAAGGAAAATGGCCTAGCCATGTCGTTCCTGATGCGATGGCCATGGCAAGTTCAATAAGGGCAAAGCTCTTTCCAGCCTTAGATGGTCCTGCAATGAGCATCTTGTGCCCCTGCCTCAATACGCCGTGGATGAGCTCATCTGCTTTGGGCGGCAGCCCTTTGTCTTTTGCCTCTCCAAGATTCTTGATGAAGGGCATGTCGTCATTGGTATTCTCGATCCATTCCCGCCACTCGTTCCAGGATTCCTTTCCAAGGTTGGTCCCGATGAGGAACTGTTTCTTGCCGCCTCGTTTGATGCCAGGAAGCCGGGAAAGCCTAGAGGGATTTTTGTTGGCCGTGTCGATGGTAAGCCCATTCTTTTCGCAGATCTTATACAAAAATTCAACACGCTGCCGATATTCTTCCGCATTGGCTGCATCAATCTTAACAATAGCGTGGATGCTTTTTGCGCCGCTGTAGGTCAGGGTTGCCACTGGAAGCTGCAACTTGCGGATGGCCTCATTTTGTTTTGCAAGGGACAGGTCATCACATTCGACCAGAGCGTATTTAAAGGCGGTCACATTTTCGTTGTTGACGCCGTGACCATCAAGGGCATTGATGCGGATCCACATGCCCGCCTCCGGGTTATAATCACCAAAGACGGCACCAATATCACCATTGCATTTTTCTAATTGAGTAATGAGCGTGCTGCTCGTTCTGCTCGTATAGCCACCATTGGCGGGGATAAATTTATCCGTGCCATCCTTCCGCATGCTTTCGTTGACGTAGCCGACGTGATCAGAGGCGTCGAAGAGTGTCCTAAGAAATGTGATGATTTCCTGGACAGGTTTCCAGTCTCCCTGCGGTTCCCTAAAGGCTTCGCCTTCAAGGAGCTTTGTATTGATGATGATCCCGCTTGAAGGGTCTTCACGGATTTCATCATCCCATGAAAGGGCACGGCCTGCTTCCCGATCCTTTGGCTTCCACCCGCGGTCCTTTGCCATCATGGTGATGGTGGCTCCCGTTACGGGATTGGGAGAGCCTCGGAAGCCCTCCCATTTCTTGCTGCACTCGTCTTGATGGTAGCGCCCACTGTCAAGGGCGCTCCAGTTGTCCCACGCACTAAGAGGATACCCTTCTTTCTGGAGGGCCATCCCCACCTGCAGCCACTCTTGATAGGAGCAGGAAGTTGGATCTATGAAATTAAGCACGCCTAAAAGGTCAAATTGCTTCATGATTCATTCCTTCTTGAGGATTGTAGGCAGCGGGTATGATGCCAGACGGGATGCGCCAATCATTTTCCGCGATACGTCCAATCATGCTGCTTGCCGCGGAAAAGCTCCAAGTCCCAACATGAGAAAAGCCTTTGCGTTCCAGAAAACGGATCTGCTTTGGCGTTGAAAGGCCATTTTGTTGGCGCATCTTGAGTCGCTCAATAAGTTGCGTTGCAAGGCCTGCATTTTCTACCGTGTCCGGTGCAATGCCGTGCTTTTCAAGATATTCAAGCTGCTTTTTCGTTGCAGGGCCTTTTTCCCACATGAAAGTCGGCTCGTAGCCTGCAAGGTCGCCAGCCTCGATGCTGAAGAAATACTGGATGGGATCCACTAGTTTTCTTTTCCGTTCTCGCATGGCCTTGAGCTCTTTGGCTAGACTAGCTTCCCGCTCAGCTACGGCAGCCCTTTCTGCTTCGTCTGCAACTTCTTCAATATCAAGGGCCATCCCTGCGCTGTCTTCAAGGCGCTTCGTCATCTTTTCAGCAACCTTTTCGTCCTTGCAAACGAGTGATGCTGGCCTGCAGAGGTTGTGTCGTTCTGTGAGCCACAAAAAATCCAAGAGGAGCAAATCCTTTTTCCCTGGCGCAAGTCTGCTCCCCCGCCCCACCATTTGCTGGTAAAGGCTGCGGATCTTTGTTGGACGAAGGACGACAACACAATCCACTGCAGGGCAGTCCCATCCTTCCGTGAGGAGCATGGCGTTGCAGAGCACGTTGTATTCCCCGCACTCATAAGCATCAAGGACTTCAGTACGGTCTGCACTGTTTCCATTGACCTCGGCCGCTCTAAATCCATGGCGGTTCAGGATATCCCGGAAAGCCTTGCTCGTTGCCACAAGCGGCAGGAAAACCACGGTCTTCCGTTCCTTGCAATACTGCTCCATTTCCGTGGCAATGGCTTCTAAATATGGGGATAAGGCATCCCCTAGTTCATTGGCTGCATAGTCCCCGCTTGACATCTTCACGCCACCAATATCAATATTGAGCGGCACCGTAAGTGCCTTGATTGGCGAAAGGTATCCTTCCTTGATGGCTTGCGGGAGGGAATATTCATATGCGATGTTGTCAAAATACTCGCCTAGGCACGCCACATTTTGTCTCTCAGGCGTTGCCGTGACACCTAGGACTTCCGCATCAGGGAAGTGATTTAAAACCGTCTGATAGCCATTTGCAAGGGCGTGGTGGGCTTCATCAACGATAATGGTCTGGAAAGCATCAGGTGCAAACCGTTCAAGCCGCTTTTCCCGCTGCATAGTTTGCACGCTTCCAACGGTAATCCGGAAAAAGCTGTCCAGGGAAGTTTCGCTGGCCTTCTCCTTGCTGGTCATAAGCCCAGTTGCCTTTAAGATCTTATCCTGTGCTTGGTTTAGCAGCTCGTCCCGATGGGCAAGGATGAGGACCTTTTTGCCACGGGCCACGGCTCTTTTGGCCACGTTTGCAAAAACGATGGTCTTGCCGCAGCCCGTAGGTAGAACAAGGAGCGTGCGCCTGTGTCCACGCTCCCAGTCTTGTTCGATGGCCTCAATTGCTTGCTTTTGATACGGCCTGAGTTCCACTTAGAAGGCTCCTGGGGTGAAGCTTGCCCCGTTCACAGGCTTTGGAGCAGGCATATGTGGGTCCCGTTTAGGTGCCTTGTCCGGTTCGATGAAGTAAGCAACGTTGTTGTATGTCTTGTCATTAAATTCGCGCGGAGCCATGTGGCACCAGCCTTCAAGGCCTTGGAGGTTCCAGCGCATGTGAAGCGGCTCATGCTTCTTTTTAACACCGATGGCAAGGAAGAAGGTGGCAAGCTTCCACTCCTGGCTGCTGTGAAGGAAGAGGTTTGTTGTCACTTCCACTGGCTCCGTCGCTGCAGGATCATTCGGGATGACCATCAAATGGATGATGGCCTTCGGGCATGGTGGAATCTTGCTGTTCGGATTTTTTGGCTCATACATGGAGCGTTCCACTTCTTTGATAACGAAGGGATAATCCCCTTCTTCAAGGAGGGTGTAACTTTTGTTCCCGCCTTCAGCGGTAATTTCGTCTTCCCATCCAAATACCTTATCTTCCACAACTGTTCCCATATTTTCAAAACTCATGTTCATTTCCTCCAAACAAATTTATTTTTTATTTGCAACAATAAATGATTTCAGCTGCGGCCAGGCACCAAGGATGACGCCTTTCAAAAATTCAATGTCATAGTCCATGATACTGGTTTCTTCAGGATAGTAACCGCGCGCAGCAACGGCGCGGCGAACATCTGTTTCTGTCATGCCTTCGGCCTTAAAAAGGTCAAAGACCTGCTTAATGACGGCTTGCTTCGGATCTGCAGCAACTTGAACAGCTGTGGTGATAACTTTCGGTTGCGGAACAGGCGATTCTGCTTCGTGAGTTTCCCAAAACGCCTCTTCTTCAGGTGTAGGATCTGGTGGTAACGGCACACTGCCTTGCGGAGAATCAATAACCACAGGTGGTTCTCCTATGTCCGGGATATAGGGCGCAATACTTGCATATTCGAAAGGCACTTCTGGCGGCAGGCACCATCGGTTTTTTGCATCCCAGGTGCTTGCGTGTTGCGTATACATAACCCGCTTCCCGCCAACGCCTTTCTTTTTATTGGTCGTCTGGTCTGTCATGATGATGGTCTTATAGTTGGCAAAAAGCAGGGCATCTGCCCATTCCTTCACAAGGGCGGCCGTCTTGTTCGTGGTCTTGCTGTTGAGTTTCAGTTCCCACCGATCATAGGCTCCCATCTCATCCGGCTGCTCAAACTTTCGGATCTGAGCATGAGCATTAAGGACCACGTTGATGCCTGCTCTCGTCACTTCATTTAAGGCTTCCAGAAAGCGGGCAAAAGCTTCCATAAGCTTTGTATAGCCACTTCCATAAGCAAAGTCCTCGATGGAGCTTTTCTTAGCTTGGGCGCAAACATACTGGATGCAGAGCTTTTCTGCCCAGTCCACCGTATCAATGACCAGAGTCTTGCATGGCTTTTCCTTCGCGATTTCTTCGATAATGCCATGGAGCATGGCCCAGGAATTGATGTCTGGAATGCGCTTGACGTCGAGCTGGCTGGTGCTGTCTTCAATATCAAGGAAAAGAGGGTCCGGGAAATGACTTGCAAATGTCGATTTTCCAATCCCTTCAGGACCATAGACAACGACCTTTTGCGGTCTCAAAACGATTCCTTTGCTGATATTAAGCATGTGAGGTTCCTCCTTTTTTCTGATTCATGTAGGCCCTAAGCTCATCATTTGCACGCTGAAAATCTTTTTCTTTGTGAGCAAGGATGCCTTTCATATACTCAACCTCATGCGGACGAAGCAGGGGATCCTTCATTTGATACTGCGTTTCCTGCAGTTCCTCCCACGCCCTTTTTTGTGCAATCATGAGAGATTTTAATTTCAAGTCTCTTTCCATCAGAACGTTCCTGCCTTCCAGGCCGGCTTAACAGCTGTCTCTTCGCCTTTGACCATACCATCTTCGATGATGACGCTGCATTCATCACCAGTGGAAACGCGGGTAGCGATGACTTGCAGTCCTTCCCGTTCGAGCCATGCACCAAAATCCTGAAGCGTGTCCGTGTCCATCTGTTCGAGTTTGTCCATGAGTACGAAACCGCAGTTTGGATTGAGCTTCCTCACGATAGCAGTAGATACCTTGAGCTGCTCGCTGGCACTCATGCCATCCCAGGGAAGGCCCTTATAAAGGAGCTTGCCGTCTTCAACGGAGAGTTTAGGAAGCGGCAGGTCAGCACCATCAAGGAGGGAACGACGGTCAGCACGGAGTCTTTCCAACTGCCCTGTAAGCTCTGCATATTCGTCGCCATACCGTTCTGCTTCTTCGACGGCCTTCTTGTGCTCCGCATTTTTACGGATCTGCGCATTGATCATCTCGACCTGCTGCAGGTTTTTCTCGATTTCTTCCGTGGATTCGTTCTGGAGGGTGGCGACGTCCTTACTAGCGGTTTCAACATCCCTGTCAACGATTTCCTTTTGACTCTTTGCTTGTTCAAGCTCGCTCATGAGCGCATTGATACGGTTGGCAAGGTCCGTTTGCTTGCGTTCAAGCTCAGAGAGTTGATACCGCTTTTTTTGGTTTTCCCCATTTCTTGCCAGGATGGCCTGTTGCTGTTGGATAAGCTCAAAGGCGCTGATGGGGTCTTCCGGTGCCCCAGGGAAAGTCTGCATATCGGCAGCAGCTTTTTCCTTGCGCTCTTTGATGCGTCCTACTTCGGTGCGTTGATAATAGACCTTGCGGATATTTTCGTCGATAGCTTGGAGCTGGTCTCCTACACCGATGATCTGCAGCAGCGTGTCCGCTTTTTCCTTGTCTGTCGCTTTTAAAAAGCTTGGTAGGTCCAGTGCCAACTGACTGATAAACTCCTTGAGGAGGGACTGACCGCTCTTATTGCCATTGCTGTCAATGACCTTGAGAGCGCTGTTCTTTCCCTTCCGCTCTACAATGATGCCATTATCCAGCTCGATATGGATTGCAGGCGGGACCAAGGCCCCTTCCCTTGCAGGGACGGATGGTTTGTAGCGATCCCCGCCAAGCCCCCAAGCGATGGCATCAAGGACGCTTGTTTTTCCCTGCCCGTTCTTTCCTCCAATGATGGTAAGCCCATTGGGACTTGGCTCCAACCTGACGGCCTTGATCCGTTTGACGTTTTCAAGTTCCAAAGCATTAATTTTCATTTTCTTACCTCCTGTGATAGAATGGAGGTGAATCCTGTGGAAAGATTCACCCTATGGCCCTGTCATCACTGCAATGATGACGGGGCTTTATTGTTCATTTTCATGCATCCATGAATATCTGAACCTTTCACATTCGCCAGGTGAATCACAGAAACAGGCAACATCGCAGAAGGCTTCGCGGCCATCTACATAGTAGTCCCCATCTGTATATTTCAAATATTCAACAAAACCGTAAGGACAGAATAGACAGCATCGATACTTAGCGTCATAATGGACGTCTATCGGTCCTTTCTCTGTAAACGATATCGTTTTGTATTCCATTTCATCATCTCCTTTACAATGGCAATCGCATAATTAGTACGATAACTAAACCTAAAAACAGCAGAAAGCTGATTGACTCTTCCAATGGAACCATCCCATTTCTCTTAAATTTTCATTAAAATACCTAAAATCATTTCACTATTTTTTTGTCAAAATCAGTCGTTTTTGACAAGTCAAAACACGTTGCCTAAAGCTCTTTCCTTTATTAATTGTTCCATCAATGGGCAGCTTTTCTTGCGCCCTTTAATGTTGTGTACAATCGGCTCGTCGGGAAGCAGTGTGCAGGTCAGGTAGTTTCGGATTTTTGCCCCGCCCTGAGCCCCGACCTTGCCGGTAAAATGGCAGGCTCTGCAAGTGGGGTGCGCCCATCCGATTTCAACTTTGGGGCATAGCCCTAGTCCACCTTTACTCCATGGGATTCGTTCTGGCTTGTCTTTTTTCGGGCATTTAGCGGCAAAGGGGCATACGCTGCAGTCAGTATCGATCATCACCGATTCCCCTTTCTGACTCTAACCTTAATCTTCTGCCCCGGCTGCAGACTGCCCGGGTTGTCAATCCCATTCTCTTCCCGCACCCGCATAATGATGGTCTGGATGTCCTCATAGTCACCATACCGCTCGCAGAGGGACCAGAGGCTGTCTCCCGTGTAAACAACATGCTCAAATGTGAGATAATCCGACGGTTCGGGTTTGGTCCGTTCGCCCCAGATCGCACCTGCCGTGATGAGCCCGGCAGCGATTAAGGATGCGGCGATGAGGGACGCTTTAGTGATTTTCCTCATTTTTCACACCCCCGCGATTTTCATGCCGTCAAGGATAGTCGCTGCTGCTCCTCTGAGCAGTCCTTCAAGAGTCTTGATACGAGCATCCTTGCGTTCCAACTCTCGCTGCAGATCCTTCATCCGCTGCGGTGTATACTCCCAGATCTGTTCACCCACAAGGGCAAGGACATCCTTGGCTGCAAACCGCACGCCTGGGAGCTTGGTGAGCTGTGGCAGCGTTCCGCGGTCTCTAAGGTTGTAGATGGTGGACAGTGACACGTTTAACACCTCAGCGGCCTCCTGCGCCGTCATGACTTTGGGTTCCATGGCTAGCCTCCTTTGTTTCCACAATCTCTATACACGAATACACATCCTCTTTTGGTATAATGCCAAGAGAAAGGAGGTGATCCTGGTGAAGAGAAATCTCGATTTAATCCGTAACATTCTTCTTCGTATTGAAACCAATGAGAAAAATGCCACTCTAAGCAGCTCCGATTTCGCGGATCTGGAGCCGGACCAGAATATTGTGGATTACCATCTGTACCTTTTGGCAGATGCCGGATATATTGACGCTGATGAAGTCAATACAATCGGGCACTACTACCCGCAATACCTGGTGAAATGGCTGACTAATGATGGTTGTGATTATGTAGACTCCATCCGGTCAGCATCAATTTGGGAAAAGACCAAAGAAAAGTTGGCTTCAGTCGGCGGTCAAGCGTCTCTGTCCATCGTCAAGACAATCGCCGAACATGTTACAATGTCTTTTCTTGGCATCTAACCTCTGCCACTATTAAGCGGTCGAGGTGCTCTGAAGTTTCCTGGTAAGCTTCCAGAAGGTCCCTGTCGGCTGTCTGGGAAGCTTCCGTCAAGATCATCGACACATGCAACAGCTTCCTTAGCCTTTCCTGGCTAAGCTTTCTTTCAACAAGAGCCTTGCTTTTGCAGGGCTCTTTCTTTTTCCCCTCTTCAGTCATGGACTTCCCTCCCTGCCAGAAACTTATTCACGAAATACTGCTGCCCTTTGCCAGTCACCAGGGTTGTCCTGGTCAGTCTCACGGATCCATCCGGGTTGTTGATGGTCCGTTCTTTTACCTTGAACAGATCCATGTCCCTGGCCTTCTGAGTTGGCATATTCTTGTCTGCCCCGGATTTCATCAGGTATCCATGATCCCGCAGCCACTGGAACAGGCGTTTTTGCCCGATTTCCACTCCGTTCTGGTGGATCAGTTTGGCCAAAGCTCCTACCAGGATGCCGTCTTTACTGACACTCACCGCATCGGCGAAGATCTCTTTGGGCCGCATCCGCTCATTGTCGGCTTCCAGGGCCCGGTTTCGTTCCTGTTCCTGCTTCAGGTTCTGGAGGATCTGGATCATGAAGTCCGGATCCTGCAGGGATTTCTGGATGACTTCCGGCGTCATATAGGCACCGTGTTTCCGGATAGCGGGGATGACTTCGTGGGTGATCCACCGCTTGAACTCTTTGGCTGACGGCAACTTACTGGATAGAACCAGGCTGTAGAGTCCTGATTCATTGATGATGATTGCTTTGCTTTTGTAATTTGAACCACTCCCCTGAATCAGGGTACTGGTTTTGTCTTCTTCATCCACATGGTTTGCAATGGCATTTTCAGGCTTTGCATACCCGAGTATTTCAGCAACGTCCTTGCCAACAAACCAAGGCTCATTGTTGATAGCCAGTGTTCTGATGCGGCCGAAACTTTTATTTTGAAAAATTTCTAGTTTTTTCATTTAAAAATGCTCCTTATTTTGCTCACTTTAAGTGAGATTTTGAGTCAAAAAAAAGTCAGACGATATGCCAAAGTGCTTTATCAGCAGTACTTTTATGGCATCTCTGGGCATTCGTTCGCCCTGCTCGTACATGTAAATAGTTGACTCGCTGACTCCTATTTTCTTGCCTAAATCACTCACGGACTCTCCACGCTGTTCCCGTAACTCGCGGAGCTTTTTCCCAATGGTTTTACGGTCAATAGACACCATACTTCTCACCTCCGTTCTCACTTTCAGTGTAATTATATCACTTTAAGTGTATATGTCAACACTGTACTGTGAAATCCTTCTTGAATTTATTACACGAAAAGTGTAGTATTAAGATGTGGAAACGAAAGGGGATGAAGAAATGCCTGAGTTCAAAGATAGATTAAAGCAAATGAGACAGTCTGCTGGTTTAACACAAAGTGAGTTAGCAGAAAAATTGGGAGTATCTACCAGTACAGTCTCTATGTATGAAGTCGGTAGCAGAAAACCCAGCTTTGAGATTTTAGAGCAGCTTGCAGACTTTTTTAACGTAGATACAGACTATCTAATGGGAAAGGCTTCTCGAAGCGTTTACTACCTTGATCCAGAAACGGCCCGTCTAGCTCAGGAACTCAAAGATAATCCTGGACAGCGGATTCTTTTTGATGCATCCAGAAATCTGACGCCTGAAGATATAAAAGTTGTTATGACAGTAATCAAAGGCCTTAAAGCAAAGGAAGGACTTGATGAATGACAATAATTTTGACTTACCAACCATTGCCCTCCCATGTCCCGGCTCTTGCCCACGCAAATTGCGATGATAGCTATACCATCATCGTGAACAACAACCTTTCTGATGCCAGCAAAAAGGACGCCATCAGGCATGAAGTCTGTCATATCATGGGGAACGATTTTTTCAAGGAAGATATTGACTCCATCGAAACATCTTGTCATCAGCATAGCGTTGACTGTGAAGTTGGGGAAGATTTGGATTTTTACATCAAGTAGGAGGTTGTAACATGAACAAGAAAATTATTGCTGTCGCTGCGGTAGGGATTATTGCCATTGGAGTTTATGCGAACTCCCCGTTCGGCGAAAAGGTTGTCTTTGACAACAATCCTATCGTCCAGACAATGCAGCTTAAGCAACAAAATCAGCTTGATGGCGTTCTGTCTGCTCTCAAAGAAACCGGCATTAATCCGGATGACATTAAGTCCTGGAAGCCAACAGGTAACACCAATCAGTTGGGTAGGACAGAATACGTCTTTTCAACAGACGGGAAAAAGTTTAATTACCATTTGTGGATGAACAAAAATCTATCCGTTTTCTCAATCACCTATTCTGGATCTGTTCTTTATAAAGATGGAAAATTGATAGAAACCATTACCGACAATAAACCGTCCGAAAAAGAGATGCAACATATGCAAACGCAGGCAGAAAAAGTTGTTAAAAGAAGTTTAAAAGCGCCAGACTCTGCGAAGTTTAGCGAATTTAAATTCATGAAGCAGCATGGTATTGGTACTGTTTCTGGTGTCGTGAATGCTAAAAATAGTTTTGGCGCTCTTATCCGTACTCCGTTTAATTTTTCCTTTGATTTTAAAAATCAAAATGGGGCTATGATTCGCGGGTCCATCAACGGTGAAGAGTTAGTTAAAGATTAAAATAAAAAATCCAGTGACACCGCCATGTCACTGGATCTAAGTGCAATCCCCATCTCAAATCGGAGGCTGCAAAAACATTATAACATTTTCAGCCTCCCTCCGCCACAGAAGGAGGTCTTTTTAATGGAATACACTTTTTCGTATCGTGAGAAAAATGGCGGTGTCTGCTTGATCCTGTCCTACAAAGTCGGTACCAAGTGGCACCAAAAAACAAAGCAAGGATTTAAAAATCAAAGAGAGGCCCGCCGCTATCAGGATGAGCTTCTGGCACAGGTCAAGGAGCAAACAGGTTTAACGGACGACGTAAGTCTTAAGGATATTTCCTTACGCGTTTTTTATCGGATTTTCTACAGAGACAAAAAGGAGCTGCTTTCGGCCAATACTTTAAGAAATTACTCGGACGGAATCAACAGCCTTGGAGACGTGGCGGATTTGCCAATAAAAGAACTGACCATTGCAAATATCACCAACGCTTTAATGCAGACGCCTGGAAAACTGTCCTCCAAGAAAAGTCGATTGCGATTTATTACGCCAGTTCTAGAGCATGCCAGGGCGACGTATAAAATCATCAAAGTCAATCCTGCTAAAGGAATCAAAATCCCAAGGGATAGAGAGCCTCCAGTACTTAGGGCCTTTTCAAAAGAGGAGCTAGTTAAGCTAATCCATATGTTGGATGACAAGCCGCTGTTTAAGCTTATCGTGATCATTGGCGCAAACACGGGGATGAGGTTTGGAGAAATCGCGGGGCTTCCTTGGGATGCCGTTGACTGGTTTAGTCAGACTATCACCATAAAGCAACAATACAATCTCGTGAGTGATAAGGCCTATGGAATCACGACGTGCAAGACGCGCAAAAGTAACCGCACGATTCCAGCTTCTCCCTCCCTTCTAAAGGAGCTCAAAGAGTGGCAAAATAAAATGCCAATGACAATCACCGGCACTATTTTTAACCTGGACAACATGCCCTCAGTCCATTCCAGGCTTAACGAGATCATACGAAAAAACTTCCCTGGAAGATCCCTCCATGCATTGCGTCACACCTTTGCAACCTTGCTACTCTCCAAGACTGGCGATATAAATCTTGTTGCCCATATCTTGGGGGATTCGGTCGAAACCGTATCGAGAGTATATGTAAATTATACTGAGGATATTAATCGGATTGCAGCCAAAGCAATGGCCAATCTTTTTTAAAAAATATTTTTGCCGTATTTCTGCCGTCAAGGAAAAGAGCCCGCATCCACAGGGGATGTAGGCTCCTTTTTGCATCATTTGGCGTAATCGACGGCCCGGGTCTCGCGAACGATGACCACTTTGATCTGGCCAGGGTATTCCATATCCTCTTCGATACGTTTTGCCACATCGTGAGCGAGGATAACGGATGCATCATCATCAACCTTGTCCGGTTTGACCATGATACGGATTTCACGTCCGGCTTGGACAGCATAGCATTTTTCTACGCCATCGAAGGATTCTGCGATTTCTTCAAGCCGCGTCAAACGCTTGAGGTAAGTTTCCAGCGTTTCCCGACGGGCACCTGGACGGGCAGCGGAAATCGCATCCGCAGCCGAGACAAGGACGGCTTGGACAGAACTCGGTTCCACGTCTCCATGATGGCTCATGATGGTATTGATGACAATATCCGATTCATGGTAACGTTTGGCCACTTCTGCACCAAGATCGACATGAGAGCCTTCCACTTCGTGGTCAACAGCCTTGCCAATGTCATGGAGCAAACCAGCCCGTTTGGCTGAATTGACGTCAACGCCTAATTCAGCAGCCATGAGGCCAGCCAAATGCGCTACTTCCGTTGAATGTTTGAGGGCATTTTGACCGTAGCTCGTACGATACTTCATGCGTCCCAAGAGCTTGATCAGTTCAGGATGAAGGCCATGGACACCGGTCTCAAAGGTAGCCTGTTCGCCTGCTTCCTTGATTTTCTGATCCAGCTCCTTCTGAGCTTTTTCTACCATTTCCTCAATGCGGGCCGGATGGATACGACCATCATTGATGAGTTTTTCGAGGGCCACACGGGCCACTTCCCGACGAACAGGATCGAATCCGGAAATGATGACCGCTTCCGGCGTATCGTCGATGATGAGATCAATCCCAGTGAGGGTTTCCAACGTACGGATATTGCGGCCTTCGCGGCCAATGATCCGGCCTTTCATCTCATCGTTGGGGAGAGGAACAACAGTGACCGTCGTTTCAGCAACCTGATCGGCAGCACAGCGCTGGATAGCAAGGGAAATAATTTCCCGTGCCTTGGTCTCAGCTGTATCGCGGGCTTCTTGTTCCATGTCCTTGATGAGTTTGGCCTTATCGTGCTTGACTTCTTCTTGGACACTGTCAAGCAGTTCCTTTTTGGCTTCGTCACTGGTCAGTCCCGAAATTCGTTCGAGTTCCCCTACCTGTTTGGTATAAAGGGCATCGACACGTTCTTGGGATTCGCGCAGACGGTTGCTTTGTTCCAAAAGTTTTTCTTCCTTTTTCTCATAGGCATCCATCTTGCGGTCGACATTTTCTTCCTTTTGGACGAGGCGGCGTTCGCTCTTGGCCAGTTCTGCCCGGCGCTCCTTGTTTTCCCGTTCCATATCAGAACGCATGCGATGGATTTCTTCCTTGGCTTCAACAAGAAGTTCCTTCTTTTTGGCATCACCGGCTTTTTCTGCTTCTGCAACGATTTGGCGTGCCTGTTCTTCTGCTTTGCCGATTTTGGTTTCCGCAATGTTCTTACGTCCAAAATAACCGGCACCAGCACCGAGGACACAGGCAGCAATTACAATAAATACAGTAATGGGATCTATGATAGTACACCTCCTTTTTAGAGAATTTTCCTTCCATTTTTAAGACACAAACAAAGAAGGCAACCCTGAGGTTACCTCTTGACCCAATAATATGGATAGGAATATTTTATAGTATTTTGCAGGGAGTGTCAATCAAATGGCGTCTCCGGTCCCTTTTCCTTCTTGTAGCAGAAAAAGGAAGGGTCCCTATTTAAAAGGATCCTTCCTCTTCTTTATTTGGGATTTCCTCTTCCATCTCATCATAAACAGCAAGTGCCGCATAAAGACAGACCCCTGTAAAGCCACGGCTGGCAAGCTTTCTTGAAAGGGCCGCTTTGCCTTTGCGAGGTTCCGTTTGATATTTTTTTAGAAGCTTAGGAACTTCTTTCCGCGCAAACTCCTCCGCCCGCTCCCGTTCTTCCTCTTCGGAAACACCATCCAGCATATCTTTCACGACAGATGCCGGGATCTGCCGTTTTTCAAGCATGAGCCGAAGGTAATTTCGTCCATAGATGCCTTTTCTTCGCCAAGCATCAACGACATATCCGGCACAGCGAACATCATCAACAAAATGGCGCTCCCTAAGGGCCGCAAGGACCCTGTCCTGAAGCTCTTTATCACAGCCTCTTTCCGCAAGTTTATCCCGCAGTTCAAGGGAACTATGGTCCCGCATGGCAAGCCGGTCCAAGGCAAAATTATAGGCGTCGGCATAGGTGAGGAGCATTTTCTTGGGCTTAGCCCACACTGTCCGGATCTCCCTCCGGTTTTAAGATGTCTTCTGTTTGCGGGGCTGCTTCAAGGGCTGTCAGTCCGGCCGCTTCGCGGATACGATTTTCAATTTCAAAGGCCATTTCTGGGTGGTTCTTAAGAAACTCTTTCGTGTTTTCACGGCCCTGACCAATGCGTTCGTCCCCATAGGAGTACCACGCGCCGCTCTTACCAACGATGTTGTAAAGTACCCCCAAATCAACGAGGCATCCTTCGTGGGAAATCCCTTCTCCATACATGATATCGAATTCGGCCTGTTTGAAGGGAGGAGCTACCTTGTTCTTGACAACTTTGACACGGGTCCGGTTGCCGATGATGTCGTTGCCACTCTTGAGGCTCTCAATACGCCGTACATCCATACGAACCGTCGAATAGAACTTCAGGGCACGGCCACCCGTCGTTGTTTCCGGATTTCCGAACATGACACCCACTTTTTCACGGATCTGGTTGATAAAGACCGTCGCCGTACGGCTCTTGGAAATGATTCCCGTCAGTTTGCGCAGGGCCTGACTCATGAGACGAGCTTGAAGGCCAACGTGGGAATCGCCCATATCTCCCTCAATTTCCGCTTTTGGAACAAGGGCAGCAACGGAGTCGATGACAATGATGTCAATAGCGCCGCTGCGGACCAGGGCATCGCAAATTTCAAGGGCTTGTTCGCCCGTATCAGGCTGGGAAATCAAGAGGTTATCGATATCAACACCGAGATGGCGGGCATATTCCGGATCAAGGGCATGTTCAGCATCGATGAAGGCAGCGTAGCCTCCCCGTTTTTGCGCCTCAGCAATCATATGAAGGGCGACCGTCGTCTTACCAGAAGACTCTGGTCCATAGATTTCAATGATACGGCCACGGGGAATCCCGCCTACACCAAGGGCAATATCAAGGGACAACGCTCCTGTGGGAATGGTTTCAATATTCATCTTGGCACTGGCTGCCCCCAATTTCATGATGGAGCCTTTGCCAAAGTCCTTTTCAATTTGTTTGACTGCCGCGTCAAGGGCTTTGCCCTTTTCCGTTTCCATGCTCATTCCTTCATCTCCTTGTCAGTAATTACACATTCTATTATACAAACATTAGTTTGCGTCGTCAAGTTTTGCGTGTTTCCGGGGAAGAGCCTTCAGCTCTTCCGGCGTAAAGAGATATTTTTTACCACAGTAATGGCAGCGGACTTCGGTCTGGGGATCATCCAGCATGGAAGAAAACTCTGATTCCGGCAGTCCTTCCAGCATGTGGGCGACCTTATCCCGACTGCAGCTGCAGTGAAAGGAAACAGGATGACAGTCAAGGATTTCCACGGCCATACCTTTTCCGATAAGCCGGATCATGTCTTCCGGACTGTGGCCAGAACGAAGCAGTTCTGTCACGTATGGCAAGGTAATGCAGTTATTTTCAAGCGTTTCGAGGAACTCATCGCTCGCGCCGGGAAGAGGCTGAACAAAATAACCTCCTGAAACGGCAATGGAGCCATCTTTATCGACAAGGACACCCAAAGCCACGACAGAAGGGGTCTGTTCCGAATCAAAGAGATACTTTGTCAGGTCTTCGGCAATCTCGCCGCTCTTTAAAAGGGCATAGCCGTTGAAGGGCATGCCCTTTTCCGGGCAGCGCGTCACAATAACGACGCCTTCATGACCTACACCGCCGCCAACATCAAGTTTGCCCTTTTTAAGGGGCAGCATGACTTCTGGATGTTCCACAAAGCCGCGAACCGTATAATTTGTGGCATCGGCCATGACCTCACCCAAGGGTCCATTGCCCTTGAAGCGGATGGTCACGCCCTCACCGTCCTTCATCGTGGCTGCAAGCAGCAGTGCGCCAGCTGCCGTGCGGCCCAGAGCGGCTGCGGCGACAGGACTCAGTCCGTGGATTTTATTCATATATTGTGTCAGGTGGGTTGTCGTCACGGCATAGACCCGGGCATCCCCGACAGTCGCCCGAATCAGGACATCTTCCTGGGTCATTTTAGAGCTGCCTCATAAGATTGATCATTTCAATCATGGATGCGGCCGTATCAGAGCCCTTGTTGCCGGCTTTGGTGCCAGCCCGTTCAACGGCTTGTTCGATATTTTCCGTGGTCAGGACGCCAAATCCGCAGGGAACACCCGTTTCCATATTGACAAGGGCAATTCCTTTGGAAACTTCATTGCAGACATAATCATAGTGACTTGTTGCGCCGCGGATAACAGCACCAAGGCAGATGATTCCATCATATTTACCGCTTTGGGCCATTTTCTTTGCGACCAGGGGAATCTCAAAAGCACCGGGCACCCAGGCAACCGTGATATCTTCCTCACGGGCCCCATGACGGACAAGGGTATCTTCTGCACCGGAAAGGAGCTTACTCGTAATGAATTCGTTGAAACGAGCGACGACAATCCCGAATTTGAGGCCTTGAGCCAGCAGTTTTCCTTCTACAATGTTCATTTCTTTTCTACCTCCACATCTTTTTCATGAAGCACATGGCCCATACGAACCTGCTTAGTGACCATATATTTATGATTGTAACAATTATCTTCCATAATGATTGGCACCGTTTCCGTAATGGTAATGCCGTACCCGGAAAGGCCGGCCCGTTTGGCGGGGTTATTCGTCATAAGACGGATGCTCGTCAGTCCCAGGTCGGAAAGGATCTGTGCACCGATACCATAGTCACGCTGATCCGGTTTAAAGCCCAGTTTTACATTGGCATCAACCGTATCAAGTCCCTGATCCTGCAAGGCATAGGCCCGGAGTTTATTGGCAAGCCCGATGCCTCGGCCTTCCTGACGCATATAAAGAACGACACCGCAGCCTTCTTTTTCAATCATGCGCAGAGCCGTACCCAGCTGGTCGCCGCAATCACAGCGCATGGAGCCCAAGGCATCCCCCGTAAGGCATTCGGAGTGGACACGGACAAGAACGTTCTTTTTGCCGGCCACATCGCCCTTGATAACAGCAACATGACACAGATCATCCAAATCGTTTTCGTAGCCAATGGCCCGGAAACTTCCGTACTTACTAGGCAGGGCGACATCTGCAATCCGGTGGACCATCTTTTCATTCTTTTTGCGATAGGCTACCAGATCAGCCACCGTGATGAACGTAAGGCCAAATCTTTCAGCAAAACGGGCCAGTTCTGGCGTACGGGCCATGGTTCCATCTTCGCTCATGATTTCGCAGCAGATTCCGGCTGGGGTAAGACCGGCAAGGCGGCACAGGTCCGTCGTGGTTTCTGTGTGCCCCGTACGGCGCATGACGCCGCCAATGACACTGCGCAGGGGGAAGACATGGCCAGGGCGTCGGAAGTCAGCCGGCAGGGCCTTAGGATCGGTTAATTTCTTGATGGTATAGGCCCGTTCTGCAGCCGAAATTCCTGTCGTGGTATCGACATGATCAATGGAAACCGTAAAGGCCGTTTCATGATTATCCGTGTTGTTGGCCACCATAGGTTCCAGTTGGAGGCGATCCAAAATCTTCCCGTCACAGGGGGCACAGATGAGGCCCTTGGCGTGGGTCGCCATGAAGTTGATGGCTTCCGGCGTCACAAAGTCAGCAGCCATGATCAGATCACCTTCATTTTCACGGTCTGGATCATCGGTCACAAGAACCATTTTACCGGCTTTGATGTCGGCAATGGCTTGTTCGATGGTCCCAAATTGATATTCTTTTTCCATATCCTTCATCTCCTTAGAGGAATCCATTTTCAAGAAGGGATGCCTTTGTAAGGCCCCCATCTAATTTATGATTAATGAGTTTTTCCACATATTTTCCGAGGATGTCCGTTTCCAGGTTCACCGCGTCACCAACCTTCTTTTTCCCCAAGGTCGTATCCTTAACAGTCAAAGGGATCAGGGACACGGAAAAGGCAGTTTCCGTCACATCCGTTAGCGTAAGACTGATGCCGTCAATGGCAATGGAGCCTTTTTTCACCATATAATGCAGGAGCTCCTTAGGTGCCGTTATGGTTGTCACCTTAGCAATCCCTTCAGGTACAATACGAGAAATTGTACCGACTCCGTCCACGTGGCCGAGAACCAGGTGTCCATCAAGGCCGGCTCCCAGTTTCAGGGTCTGTTCAAGATTGATGGGATCGCCTTTCTTTAACAAACCAATGGTCGTATGGCGGACCGTTTCAGGCATGACATCTACAGTAAAGCAGTGGGCATCAAAATGGGTCACTGTCAGGCAAGCCCCATTGCAGCATACACTTTCACCAACAAAAAGGGTCAGCGGAATCTTTTTTGCTTCAATGGTCAGACGATAAGAACTGCCTTCCCGACGAAGGGCATCCACACGACCCATTTCAGCAATCAGACCGGTAAACATCTGTCACACCCCCTTACGGGTAAGGCCCGTAACCAAAAGATCAGGTTCAAGGGGCAAAGTGGTCACTTCCTGAAGCGTCACTTTCTGCTCCATCGTGCTCGCGCCTTGACCGCCAATGGCAGGACGGCTTTTATTCCCGCCAATGAGGCTCGGTGCAATGAAAGCATAGACCCGTTCAACCAAGCCTGCATCAAAGAAAGCTCCATGGATATCGCTGCCTCCTTCGACAAGGACGCTGGTCACATCTTTTTTGGCAAGTTGCTGCAGGAGGTCAGAAAGATCCACATGCCCGTCCCTTTCCGCAGCCGTGAGGACCGAAACACCCGGCAGGTCAGCAAAGGCCCTGACCTTTTCCTGAAGGGCCTGCGGCGTGACGACAAGAAGCGTGTCTGCCGCCCCATCCGTAAAGACCTTACGTTCCAAGGGAAGGGACGCCTTGCTGTCAAGGATGATACGCAGGGGATTTTTTCCTTCCACGAGACGTACGGTAAGGGATGGATCATCCTGGGCCACGGTTTCTCGGCCCACCAGGATGGCGTCATACCGGCTGCGCAGGCGATGCGCATACGTTCTTGCCTTGACCCCGGTAATCCACTTGGAATCGCCAGAAACCGTAGCAATCTTGCCATCAAGGGTCATGGCGTACTTTAGAGCCACAAACGGACGGCCCGTCTTCATATAATGCATGAAGATCTCGTTTTGCCTATAGGCTTTGTCTGCAAGGACACCGCTTACGACCTCAACACCTGCTTCTTCAAGGCGGCGAAAGCCGCGCCCCGATACACGGGGATTGGGGTCTGTGGCCGCGGCAACAACTTTTTTGATACCGGCCTTGATCAAGGCCTCACAACAGGGACCCGTCCTGCCATAGTGGGAACAGGGCTCCAAAGTCACATAAGCCGTAGCGCCTGCAGTCTTCTCGCCTGCGTCGTCCATGGCATTGATTTCGGCATGGGGCTCACCGGCCTTGTGATGATACCCTTTTCCCACCACGTGTCCATCAGGACTTACGATGACACATCCGACGAGCGGATTGGGACTTGTCGCCCCGCGGGCCTTTTCAGCAAGATCCAGGGCCATCTGCATATATTCCTCATCAGTCAAATTTGTTCACCTTCCTTAAAAAAGGCCATGCCTTCTCCTCGGGGAGATAGCACGGCCTTTACGGTTCTGTGGCTACACTGTCTTTTCTCATCCAGACTCTACTGTCGGTATTGGAATCTCACCAATTCATGCCCGAAGGCTCGCGGACTGTACCGCCGGTTGGGAATCTCACCCTGCCCCAAAGACAATTCCTATGAAATTGCGTCCTTATTATAACACAAGTCCCGACGCAAGAAAAGGGGGGCCGGAGAGGCAATGTGCCTCCGGTCCCCCGCTCCCATCAGGAAAACAAGCTGATCTTGGTGCGTGTTCCATTTTCTGATACATAATAGAGATCGCCCATGTGAAGCTTTCCATCCAGAAGCTCAAACTGAGGCGCCACAATATCGCCGGATACGGATTTAATGGTCACATCATCAAACTTCAGCCGCTTATATTGATTGGAAAAAGCGCCACTGATTGAATCAAACTTTACAAGGGCATAGATTCCCTTGCCTGAAGTGAAGGTCCCATAGGTCACCGTGGACCGATTGTCCCCGTTGCAGCTCATGGTCAGATCCAGCTGGACCAGGGTCCTGAAGAAGGGAACCCCAGCGGCATCTTCACTATGAAGGTCGTGACCTTTGACATAGACATCATAGGCCTTGGTATCGATATTAAAACCGCCCGAGGCATCACAGGTGCCCCCAAAAACGTCAGCCGTCACGTTTTGGGCTCCAATATAACCGTCCTTGTACTTGAAATCGCCTCTTACATTGGTAAATTTAAGACCGGGCAAGTTCAGATTCTTCATATACAGCTGACCGATAATGATGGGTTCAGGCAATTTCCCTGTGACGGCTGCACTGGCCGTCACAGTTTCATGGATGTTGAGTCCAGTCCCCAGACTCGACGGATTGAGGTCACGGATGCCAAGATTGAGGTCATAAGTCGATACGGCAGGTTTCAAATCCACCGATCCTTGAATATCGACACCGCCCCCTTCCAGGGTTCCGCCCAGTTCCCCCGTGGAAAAGTCAATATCGATGCGGTCCTTGCTGTCATAATGGATGGCTGCATTGACATCCTTGAAGGTATGGACACGTTCCTTATAATATGCGGTAACCCTACAATGATTAAGGATGAGGTCCACATCAAGATTCTTTACTTTGACATCAAAATTCGGTTTCTTTTTTCCCTTTCCCTTTTTTTCTTTCTTCGGTTCCATCATATGGAAGCCGCGTATATGCATCTTATTGTCAAAGGAGAGCTCGATGCTGGCTCCGTTCAGTTCTACATTTGTGATGGTCGATGTCGAAGGACGGCGCATGATCAGATCCAAGGGTTTTACATGGAAATGACCATCAGGAACCGTTACTTTCGTACCGCTTTCATCCAAGGTCCAGACAAGATCCTCAAAGTGAACATGACCCAAAGGGGTTGCCGTAAGGCGCCCTACGGTAATGGTGCCTTCCAAGAAGTGCTGACGGGCGGCAATCATATTAAAGATGGCAGCCGCCTGGAGACTCAAGGCGTAAGCCACGGCAAAAAGGCCCACGATAACAGCAAAGACAATCCCGAGCGTATACTTGACCTTCCTTTTATGGCAGGACCAAAATTCGTGTCTATTCATGATTAGCGCAGATAACTAATTGCCTTTTTCATGTCAGGGGAGCCAAAAATATAGGACCCAGCAACAAGGACATCCGCGCCAGCCTCCCGCACAGCCTTGCCGGTTTCCTTATTGATTCCCCCATCCACTTCAATCAGGGTCTTATAACCGCCTTGTTTGATGCGTTCTTTCAAGCGGTGAATCTTATCAATGCTCGTTTCAATGAACTTCTGTCCTCCAAAACCAGGATTCACGGACATAATAAGAACCATATCCGCATAAGGGAGGACTTCTTCCACAAGGCAAAGAGGAGAAGCAGGGTTCAGGGCGACACCAGCCTTGATGCCCTTGCCATGAATGGCTTCCAGGACACGATGAAGGTGTTTCGTTGCTTCGGTGTGGATGACAATCATGTCAGCGCCAGCAGCTGCAAAAGCATCCACATAATTTTCCGGCTGTTCCACCATGAGATGACAGTCAAAGAACATATCGGTCTTCTTACGCAGACATTTTACTACAGGCGCTCCAAAGGTCAGGTTGGGTACAAAGCGTCCGTCCATGACGTCAATATGGACCCAGTCGGCACCGGCCGCCTTGATGCGGGCCGTTTCGTCGGCAAGACAGGAAAAATCAGACGATAGGATGGAAGGTGCTATAAGCGTCATCGTTTTTTACCTCTTTTCTTTTGTTCCGCCAATTCCTGACGGATCATGATACTGGAATCATACCGACTTTGGGCAATCTTTCCTTCTTGAAGTGCGGCTTTGACGGCACAATCCGGTTCATGGGTGTGAGTGCAGCCCGTAAAGCGGCACTGTCCTGCATAAGGGGCCAATTCGCGAAAACCCGCTTCGACAGAAGGCAATTCTAATTCTCGCAGGTCAATATTGCCAAAACCCGGCGTATCGACAATGAAGCCCCCTGCAAAAGGAAGAAGCTGCGCAAAACGCGTTGTGTGACGGCCTCGGCCAATCTTTTCACTGACGGCGCCTGTTTCAAGCGTCAAAGACGGGTCCAAATGGTTGAGGAGGGTCGACTTTCCTGCCCCGGAAGGGCCGCCGAAAGCCGATGTGAGACCGGTCATCTTTGCTCGAATGGGGTCAAGACCCTTTCCCTTTCGAGCTTCGACAAAATAGACAGGATAGCCTAACGGTTCATAGATGGCTCGTATCTGTTCAAGAAAGCCTTCCGCTGCCAGATCACACTTATTGATAACAAGGGCGGCAGGGATGTCGTAGGCTTCAGCCAGGGCCAGGAGCTTATCAATGAGAAGGAAACTTGGGGCAGGATCTTTAGCAGCAAAGACGGCAAAAAGCCAATCCAGGTTTGCAACCAAGGGGCGCTGAAGGAGGTTCCTGCGCGGCAGGATAGTTTCAATCATGCCTTCTTCGCCCCTTGTCTCCAAGGTCACCCAGTCTCCGGCGGCAAGAAGGAAGCGAGCTTTTTTGAGCCGCCCCCGAACCTTTGCGGTATAAGTAACACCGTCACGCCCCAGGACGTAATAGTATCCGTTATAGGTCTTGATGATTCTGCCTGTAATCTCACTCAAAGGGAACGATCCTCCACTAGCGCGCCATTGACATAGAACTGGACACTGGCATCCTGTCCCAACGTTACGGTTTCCCTAAGGCGGGTTCCTGGCGCAGCGGACCCCGAATAAAGGACGCGGGAACTTGTGGCATCACTGGCCACGATTTTCACCTGTTTGGCACTGCCGCTGCCAGGAACCGTAAAGGAAACGGTATAGGTCTTTGCGGCTTGGGAAGGAGTCCCACTGGTTTCCTTCTGTTTCTTTTCTTCTTTTTTACCGCCGGAAACAATGAGAGTAACCACACTGCCTTCGGAAAGAACTTTGCCAAATTCCGGTTCAGCTCCTATGACGGTACCCTTAGGGGCGCTGTCTTCCTTGGTCGTGACACTGCCTACCATAAGGCCCATGGAAGACAGCCGTTCCCGGGCATCCGAAAGGGTAAGGCCCTTAAGGTCCGGTACGACGCTCTGTCCCTTGGAGATATTGACCACCAAGTCCACTTTGGTTCCAGCAGCCACTTTCTTCCCGGCTTCGATATCCTGACTGAGTACGGCTCCTTGAGCAGCCCCCTCCTTGTATTGAACGGTCACTTTCCCAACAGCAAGCTTTGCTGCATGGAGCATTTCGGTTGCCTCGGCCAGGTTCTTGCCTTTTAGGTCGGGAACCACACCAGGTTCAGCTCCCTTGCTGACCGTCAGCTGGATCTTCCGGCCAGCTTTGACATGGCTTCCAGCACCAGGGCTCTGTTTGATGACTGTTCCGGTTGGCACCTTGGCATCAAATTCTTCCTTCAAGGTAAAATCAAGGTTATTGTCCTTAAGGATGGCTTCCGCTTCCACAAGGGTCTTTCCCTTGACGTCCGGCACGGCAATATCCCCGCTGGAATATCCGACAAGGCCATAAATAAGGGCCGACAGCAGAAAGATGGCGCCAATGAAAAGGCCCAGCATCTTCTTGGTTTTATTCTTCTTGGGCGGCTCCTTTTCACCCGCGGCAGCTCCGTTGTCTGGATTTTCATCCCGCAGCGGCGTTTTATGCAAAAGGCCATCCCCCATTTCCTCGCTGCGAATAATGATGGTTTCGTCACTCACCCCTTTATGGTGAGGGGAAAGCGATTCTTCCGCAGCCGTTTCCGCCTTACGCAGACGCGTCTCCACGCGGCGAAGGTCACTTAGGAAATCATCATCCGTCTTATAGCGAAGCAGGGGATTTTTGGCAAGGGCCTTGGTTACAATAGCGTCTAGGTCATAGGGAATTTCCGGGTCATAGCGACGGGCCGAGGGCGTCGGTGAAGTCAGGTGCTGCCGCGCCACTTCAGCCGGCGTATCCCCGTCATAGGGAAGCTGCCCGGTAAGCATCTCAAAAAGGACGACGCCAAGGGAATAAAGATCTGACTGAGCCGTTACCGGTTTTCCTGCGGCCTGTTCCGGCGATAGATAATAGACGGAACCAATGACGCCCCGTTCTTCGGACTCTGAGGGCTGCCCAAAGGCACGGGCAATCCCAAAGTCAGTAATCTTGGCGACCCCTTTCGTATCAATGAGGATATTCTGGCTCTTGACGTCACAATGAACGATGGCATGGTCATGGGCCTGCTTCAGGGCTGATGCAATGCCAATGGCATATTTGACAGCCGTTTGGTAATCAAGGGCACCGCTATCGGTAATGACTTCCTTGAGGGTCCTGCCTACGACATATTCCATAACGATGTAGTTGATGTCGTGTTCACTGCCAAAATCATAGATATTGACAATATTGGGGTGAGAAAGACCGGCTGCATTGCAGGCTTCCTGCCGGAAACGAGCGACAAAGTCCTTGTCCTGAATGAACTGATCCCGCAGGATCTTGATGCCCACGTCACGATGAAGAACCGTATCATATCCATGGAACACTTCGGCCATACCGCCGCCGCCCACTTTATCAATGATTTCATAACGATGATTGAGGGTTATTCTTTCTTCCATTCCGCAGCCTCCAGATCAATGATGATAAAGGAAATATTATCGTCACCGCCGGCCGTCATGGCCCCATTCATAAGGCCATCAGCCAGCCGGTCAAGATTCCGGTCTCCCATGATCCGTTCAATCTCGGCTTCGGAAATCATATTGGTGAGTCCATCGGAACACAGGAGCAGCTTCTGGGCACTGCCCAAGAGGATTTCAAAGGTATCGACAGCCACAGTTGGCTCCACCCCCACAGCACGGGTAATGACGTGCTTCTGGGAAGAGGTCCGTGCCTCCTCAGCCGTAATTTTCTTATGGCGCAGGAGTTCTGCCACATAGCTGTGGTCGCTCGTGACCTGCCGGAGCAGTCCCTCTCCATAAAGATAGATTCGGCTGTCTCCTACATGGGCCACATAGGCCGTTTCCCGGTTCGGCAGGTAAAGGGCCGTCAAGGTAGTCCCCATACCGGAAAGTGCTTTTTTTTCACTGGCAAGGTCGAAAATCTTTTTATTGATCCGAATGATTGCCGTTTCCAGGGAGGAAAGAATGTTTGTACGGTCCACCTGGGAAAGATCGAGGCTTTCCAAAAGATGGACGGCCTCATAACTTGCTACTTCCCCGGCATCGGCCCCACCCATGCCATCGGCAATGGCAAAAAGGTCTGGTTCCCGGACAAGGACACTGTCCTCATTGTTATGACGCACAAGACCGCGATTGGTCCGGCTGACTGCAATCATGCTTGTTCCTCCTTCAACTGGCTGGCCCGGAGCTGTCCACAGGCGGCATTGATATCCTTGCCCATTTCCTTCCGGACCGTCACATTGATATGACGCTTCTTGAGGTACTGGAAAAAGCGGTCCACATCCCGGTCTTCTAGGCGTCTAAAGCCTTTTTCCGGGACGGGATTGGCCGGAATGAGATTGACAACGCATTCCTTGCCCGAAAGGGCCTCAGCAAGAGCCCGGGCGTCTTCCTCACGATCATTGATACCCGCAAGGAGGATATATTCATACATGACCTGACGGCCATTCATCTTTTCATAACGGCTGGCTGCGTCAATCACCTCAGGAAAAGGATACTTCCCGTTGATAGGCATAAGGCGGTCCCTCAAAGCGCCAGTTGCCGCATGGAGGGAAACCGCAAGATTGATGGTCCGTCCCTGCCGCGTCATTTCTTCAATGCCGGGAACAATACCGCAGGTCGAAATCGTCATATTGCGGTAGCTGATGCATTGTCCCTTGTCATGATGCATCAAGTCAAGAGCAGCCAACACATTGTCAAGGTTCAGCATGGGCTCTCCGCTCCCCATGATGACGATACGGCTGACACGTTCTCCCTTGGGGAGGAGAACATGATCGAAATAGTAAAGCTGGGCGAGGATTTCTCCAGCCGTAAGATTACGCATGAAACCATGAAGACCGCTGGCGCAGAAGGTACAGTTCATGGCGCAGCCCACTTGACTGGAAAGACACGCGCTGTAACCATAGTCATGATGCATAAGGACCGTCTCGACCGACGCCCCGTCAGAAAGACCAAGAAGGACCTTGTGAGTGAGCCTGTCCGCAGAATCATACGTGCGAAGAACTTTCACCGCGCCGGAAAGGATGCTATAGGTTCCTTCAAGAAGGGACCGATTCTCCTTGGAAAGGTTCGTCATTTCTTCAAAGGTCGTCGCCCCTTTTTCATAGATCCAACGGAAAACTTGCTCCGCCCGAAACTTCTTGAGTCCTAAAGCAAGGAATTCATCCTGCATCTGCTCAAGGGTAAGGCCCAAGATTTCTTTTTTTGTCATTTCATTCCACCTTCTCAAACAGGGCCAGATAGAACCCATCAATACCATCCCGCCAGGGAAGGATCTGGAGTTCTTCCACCCGCTCTCCCGTCACAGGATGGAGGAAGGCCTTGCTGCGAAATTCAGGATGGCTTTCCAGAAAGGCCGTGCGGACACGGCTGTTCTCATCCCGTTCCAAGGTACAGGTACTGTATAGGAGCCTGCCGCCGGGCTTCACACAAGCCGCGGCCTGGGCAAGGATCTTTTTCTGGAGGGGTGGGAACTGACTGAGGGTCCGTTCCTTTTTGGTCCAGCGCGCTTCTGCCCGACGGTTAAGGACACCGAGCCCCGAACAAGGCGCATCGACAAGAACCGCGTCAGCCCGATTTTCAAAACCAGGAAGGGGCTTTGTTCCATCATGAAGCAGGGCACGGATATTCGTGATCCCAAGACGAGTCGCATTTTCTTCAATAAGGGTAAGACGATGGTCATGGATATCCATGGCAATGATTTTCCCCTTGTTTTCCATCTTTTGCGCCAGATGGGTTGTCTTGCCGCCTGGGGCAGCACAAAAATCAAGGACCAAGTCCCCCGGTTTAGGGGCAAGCACATCTGCACCCAGCATGGAACTTTCATCTTGGATGTAAAGGAAGCGTCCCCATTCCTTCATGAGGGTTTCAAGGCTGGGTAAATGCCGGCAAACAATCCCGTCAGGTGACCATTTGGAAGGTTCCACCTCACAGCCATCAGCCTGGAGCCGCTCCAAGAGGGTCTTTCTGGATATGAAAAGGGTATTGACGCGCAGGCAAAGGGACGGAACTGCATTATCATAAGCACACATAGCCTCCGCTTCGGGAAGTCCAAAGCGGAACTTCCAGCGTCGCACGAGCCACTCAGGATGATAATAAGTAAGGGCCAGACGCAGTGTCGCGTCCTCTTCTTTCTGCGGGAACTGCCATGTAGCCTTGGTCCGTGACAGTTGGCGCAGGACCCCATTCACGAGCTTGACACTGTTTTCATTCACATAATAACGGGCCAGGTTGGCACACTCATTGACAGCGGCCGAATCTGGGATACGTTCGAGATAAAGGATCTGATAAGCCCCCATACGGAGGATGGTGCGCAGACGAGGTGCCATCTTCCGAAAGGGACGGTTGATGACCCTGCACAGGTACCAATCAAGGGTCCCCGTTGTCTTCACGGTTCCGTAGACAAGTTCCGTACACAGTTTACGGTCGAGCGAAGACAACCCATTTCCCCTCAGGGCCTTATTCAGGGCAAGATTTGCATAGGCACCGCGTTCATAGATCTCATCGAGGACAAGCAGGGCCAGTTCCCTTGGATTTTGGGCATCATGCATGGTCATTATCCTTTCCACTGATAAAGGTCTTGATTTCTTCTTCGATGGCATCAATATCTACACTGGTGTTGAAACAGGGCCCATTGGGACGCCGGTTCAAGACGCCAATGACGGGCATGGGAAAGACATCTTGAATACCGCTTGTAAGGTCGCGCTCACAGGCCACGGCTAGGATAGCCTTCGGACGCACCTTCTTTACGGCCTGCCGGGCAAGGGTTCCGCCGGTTACGATATAGACATGAACGCCATATTTCTGGGATAGATGAAGCAGGTCCCCAACGCCGCAGCGACCGCATTGATGACAGTTATGGATGTCCCGTGTAACCTTGTAGGGACAGGTATCCAGCTGCAGGCAGTGAGGCGTGAGAATCATGAGACGGTCCGCAGGCACTTTGATGTGCTGGCGCCGGACCAAATGGTTGCTCACTTCGATAAAAGACTGCTCTATCCGCATCTTTGAAATGTGCATCATCTCCCCAAGGAAGATGGCAATGGGGTAAATCAGGTTGATGACATTCCACGCCCAGAAATAAAAGAACCGGATCGTAGGGAATCCCAGAATGGCCAGGACAATCCCACCAATCCCCACAAAAAGGCTGAGGGCAAGAAAAAGAACTGCAAGACCCACAACAAGGGGCAAGGCGGGATGTAATGCGGCAAGACCGGGAACCATGATGTGCCACAGGCCATACGCTGCTCCGCCCATAAGAAGGGCGGCAAGGGAAATAAGCACAATAAAAAGCCGTTTCTTAGGTCTACTCACGATTATCATTCCTTACGAAAGGATCTCTCCAACTGCAATCTGCTGACCATTTACAAATGACTGGGCCGCCATTGCCCGTTTGCCTTCAGGCTGACATTCAAGGACAGCAAGGACGCCCGTGCCGCAGGCAATGTGAAAGCCCTTGCTGTCTGCCTCGAGGATCTGTCCTGGTTGAGCTTGCTCAGCCGATCCGGGAAGAACATGGCTCTTCCAAACCTTCAGTCGTTTGCCGTCCGGCAGAATCGTATACGTGCCCGGCCAGGGGTTAAAGGCACGAATCTGATTGTGAAGGGTATCTGCAGAAAGCGTCCAGTCAAGATGTTCCATATCCCGCGTGATCAGCGATGCGTACGTTGCTTTGGTCTCTTCTTGGGGTTCTGCGGTCACGGTCCCTGCTGATAGGTCATCAATGGTCTGAAGAAGCAGGGCAGCGCCCTTTTCCTTTAATTCATCATGAAGTTCACCCTGCGTCATTTCCGGCCCAATGGGCACGGAAACTTTTTCCAGCATGGCGCCTGTATCCATTCCGGTATCCATCTGCATAATGGTCACGCCAGCTTTTTTCTCGCCCTTTAAGATTGCATAATGAATAGGTGCGGCGCCGCGGTAGGCCGGCAGCAGGGAAGCATGGACATTGATGCAGCCAAAAGGCGGCAAGTCCAATAGAGCCTTGGGCAGGAACTGTCCAAAAGCCGCTACGACGATCAAATCAGGGGAAAGGCGCTTCATTTCTTCCATAAAGGCCGGATCTTTCACCCGTTCCGGTTGAAGGACCGGCAGATTCACGGCAAGGGCATATTCCTTGACCGCACTCATCATCAGCTTATGGCCCCGTCCCTTTGGACGGTCCGGCTGGGTCACAACAGCAAGAATCTCATGTTTTTGCTGTTTCACTAAGGCCCGGAGACTGGAGGCAGCAAATTCCGGGGTTCCCATAAATACAAGCTTCACGATTTATTCCGCCTTCCTTTTGGGGCTCAGGCTCAAGGCCCGGTCAATGAAGAGGATCCCATCCAAATGATCACATTCATGCTGCAGGGCACGAGCTAGGAGCCCGCTTGCTGTAAGGCGCCAATGACCGCCTTTGCGGTCCTGGAACCGGACCGTCACTTCAGCCGCGCGTTTAACTTCCCCTTCATAATCATCCACGCTGAGGCATCCTTCCGTATCGATTTCCTCGCCTTTGAATTCAGAAAGGACAGGATTTACAAACTCCCGGATGCCTGCCCCATCGTCGGCATCAATGACAATCATACGCTTGGAAAGGCCAATTTGGGGAGCAGCCAGGCCACAGCCGTTGTTGGCATACATGGATTCAGCCATGGCTTTCAGGGTCTTTTCCAATTTCTTATCAAAACGGGTAACGGCTTCTGCCTTCTCGCGAAGGATTGGAGCCCCAACTTTTACAATCGGTAATAGGGACATGGTTCTCTCCTTTTTATCATTCATGCGGTCTTTTTCTTCCCACTCAGGAAAAGTGGGCCTTGACGCAGTTATTTTACCCTTTATTCTATCACATATGACCAGGGGAATGCACGTTTTTAGACGGCAATGCCGCAAAGCCAAAAAGGGCCATTGCAGATGGCCCTGCAATGGCCTCTAGATAACGCTGATGGGATCGACATCAAAATATAGGTTTCCATTTTCCAGAAATCCAGAAGCCCGGATCCAGTCCTTGATTGGCTTCATATGCTGGCTCTTGATGAGGACATTGACGCGCCAGACCCTGTTAACAACGGGCACAAGGGCCGGAAAGGGCCCAAGGATCTGGTATGGCACCTTAGACTCCAACTGAAAGGCTTCCAAGGCATTAACAAAGCGCTGGGCAAGTTCCAAGGCTTTTGTCTCACTTTCATGATGAACCGTCATCTTCAGCATGGTCACAAACGGCGGATATTGAAGATCCTGACGCTGCTTCAGCTCATCCCGGGCAAAGGATACGTAATCTTGTTCGGCCGCCATGCGCAGGATAGGATTTTCCGCATCGTAGGCCTGAAAAATAACACGTCCCGGCTTATCCCCCCGCCCGGCTCGGCCAGCCGCCTGTGTCAAAAGGGCAAAACAGCGCTCACCGCTGCGAAAGTCAGGCAAGTTGAGGGTGGAATCAGCAGAAAGGATTCCGACAAGAGTCACATTGGGCACATCATGTCCCTTGGCAACCATCTGTGTTCCCAAAAGGACGTTGTACTCGCCGCTGCGAAAAGCGCGCATGATCTTTTCATGGGAAAATTTCCTTGCCGTCGTATCCTGATCCATCCGCAAGGGACGGATGCCTTCGCAGAGGGTCCTGAGACTCTCTTCTGCCTTTTCCGTTCCCGTTCCAAAAAAACGGATCCGTTTGCTCCCGCATTTGGGACAGACCTTAGGTACCGGTTCTGTGTGACCGCAGTAATGACAGACAAGCTGTGCCTGTTTGGCATGATACACAAGGGCGACGGCACAATTGGGACACTGGATTGATTCACCGCAGTCACGACACATGACAAAAGTCGAAAAACCGCGGCGGTTAAGCAGGATAATAGCCTGCTCACCGGACTTGACCGTCTCTTCAATGGCATCACGGAGCGTATCGGAAAAGACGCTTTTATTGCCTTTTTGCAGCTCTTCCCGCATATCGACAATGGAAACGGCCGGCAGATGAGCCCCCTTATGGGCACGCTCATTCATGATAAGTTCCGTATAGCGTCCTTTTTGGGCCCAGTAGTACGTTTCCAGATCCGGCGTTGCGCTACCCAAGACGACAGGCGCACCGTGAGCGTTGGCCCTTACTTGGGCAACAAGGCGGGCGTTGTAGCCCGGCCGTTCTTCCTGCTTGTAGGTACTTTCGTGTTCTTCATCGATGACGACAAGTCCCAAATCCTTGAAAGGACAAAAAACGGCACTCCGAACCCCAATCAGGACGCGGGCCTTTCCGTTTCTCATCCGGTCCCAGACATCAGCCCGTTCCGAGGCCGATAATTTGGAATGGGCCACGGCGACAGCATTGCCAAACCAGGACTTGAAGCGTTTCACAATCTGATCCGTAAGGGCAATTTCAGGTACCAGGACCATGACTTGTTTTCCATCCCGCAGAGCCTTATCGGTCAGGCGCAGATAGACCTCGGTCTTACCGCTTCCGGTCACCCCACGCAAAAGAAACGTATGGAACGTTCCCCTCTTGCGGCAGATTTCGACGGCATTGATGGCCGCTTGCTGCTCATCGGTAAGGATCATTTCATCCCTGGGAGCAGCGTCCGCATGGTAGCTGTCACGCAGGACCCGCTGCTTTCCTTCGGTAAGGATGCCTTTTGACACAAGGTTCCGGATGACGCCAGCTGATACGCCGCGGTCCTCAAGGACACGCACAGGAAGCGGATTCGTTCCTTGCAGAAGGGAAAGAACAAGGAGCTGTCCTTTCCCGCGCAGAATCCCCGCTTCTTTCTGGGCGAGACCATCTGTCGAAAGAGCAACGGTCCGTTCGAATTTTTCCTTAAGTTTATAGGTAACTTCATAGGTCAAGGAAACCGCTTTCTTGGTGATCAGGCCTTTAAGGGCCCCTCCCCCCCCCTCAAGACGGGCAATCTCTCGGCGTGTCATGGCCCCTTCTTGGGCTAAATAGGTGTAAAGGCTCCTTTCCCTTTCGGAAAGGAGCCCTTCTGCACCGGGCTCAGCATAGTAGCGTCCTACGGCAGCAATGCTTTTTTTGCCAGGAATAAAAAGCCGCAGGGCCTCTGCCAAAGGACAGAGGTAGTACTGGGCAATCCAGTGGGCAGTTCCCAGCATCTCCTCATCAAACCAAGGTTCCGTCCCGACGACGTCGACAATGGATTTGATTGCAAGGCTGGCATCAGGAGCTTCATCTGCCTCTACGATGAAGCCTTCCAGGAGCTGCCGTCCGAAAGGCACCACGACCCGCCAGCCTTCACCAATAAAGTCCAGGCTGGGAGGAACCTTGTAGGTAAATTGCCGGAAGAGGTTCTTAAGGGGCAGGTTGACAGCAACCTTTGCATAATCCATATCAATTCAACGCCTTTTTCAGTTCATCCACTTTATCAAGCCGCTCCCAAGGCAAGTCTACGTCTGTCCGGCCAAAATGTCCGTAAGTCGCGGTCTGTTTGTAAATCGGGCGGCGCAGGTCAAGGCTGCGAATGATTCCTGCCGGCGTCAGGGAGAAGGTCTCTTCGATGAGATCTGCAATTTGGGCATCATCGATGACCCCTGTTCCATACGTATTGACGCTGATGGAAACGGGCCGAGCCACACCAATGGCATAGGCAAGCTGGATTTCGCAGCGTTTGGCAAGTCCAGCTGCAACAACATTCTTTGCTACATAACGGGCTGCATAAGCAGCGGAACGATCCACCTTCGTTGGATCTTTACCGGAGAACGCACCACCGCCGTGACGGGCCATGCCGCCATAGGTATCAACAATGATCTTCCGGCCTGTCAGTCCGGAGTCACCTTGGGGGCCGCCGATTACAAAACGGCCTGTCGGATTGATATGGTATTTGGTTTTTTCATCGAGGAACCCCTCGGGAACAATGGGACGGATGACCTGTTCCATGATATCCCGACGCAGGGTTTCCTGACTGACCTCTTCGCTGTGCTGGGCCGACACAACAATCGTATCGACGCGGATAGGACAATCGCCGTCATACTCTACGGTCACCTGTGTCTTTCCATCAGGACGCAGGTAAGGCAGGGTTCCATTCTTGCGAACCTCAGCCAAGCGACGGGCCAAACGGTGGGCCAGCGAAATGGGAAGCGGCATATATTCCGGCGTTTCATCCGTGGCATAGCCAAACATCATGCCCTGATCACCGGCACCGATCTTGTCATCACTGTCCTCTTTACCCTGCTTGGCTTCATCCGATTCATTGATGCCCTGAGCAATATCCGGGGACTGTTCATCAATGGAGATGAGGACGCCGCAGGTCGATCCATCAAACCCGTATTTGGCACGGTCATAGCCGATATCAATAACGGTCTGGCGGGCAATCTTGGCAATATCAACATAGCAGTCCGTGGAAATTTCCCCAACCACATGGATCTGACCGGTTGCCACAAGCGTTTCACAGGCAACGCGGGCATAGGGATCTTTGGCAAGGATAGCATCCAGGACAGCGTCAGAGATCTGATCGGCAATTTTGTCAGGATGTCCCTCGGTTACGGATTCTGACGTAAAGAATTTTCTCATGATTCCTCCTTTGGGTAAGAAAAAAGGCTCTCACGATGAGAGTCCTTATCTTCTCTCATCTTACAATCATTACATTGCAGGATTTAGCACCGTTGGCCATGAGGCCATGGTTGCTGTGGGTTCATAGGGCCATTCCCTCCGCCACTCTTGATGAGCATATGGAATTTTGACAATTTATTATACCCGAAAACAGTAGGAATAGCAAGGGGCACACTGGTCATTCCTCAGACCAGGAATCAGGCCGAATGGATACAGAGTGTGAACCCATAGCTTAAGAAAGATGACTTGGAAACCGTGGATCCATGCCTCATCGTACAAGGATTCGTTTCACGTAGGAGAGCCTTGCCTGGGGGCTTTTCCTTCTACCCACGTGCCGTTACCTCCCACGTCCTGCCATCAAGACAGCCATGTCCACCTTGCCAAGGAAAAATCAAATTACCAAGAAAAGAAAAAAAGAGGCCGCAAAAAATGAATCCATCATTTCTTCACAGCCTCTTTGATATCAGTAATGAACAATATTTTTGAGGTCATCCTTGCAGATGCGGGCTAGGATGGGACGAGCTTCGTCACTTTGTAGAAATGCAAGGGTGACTTCCGGAACCATGCGGGCCACGGTCTCCCAATCCCCGTCATGCAGGGCTCGGCGGACCGTTGAGGCACTCACTGTTTCCCCGCCTTTTACATTGCGGGGAATGATGCGGCAGCAGATACCCGCTTCAGGAAGGCGCTGGGCCATGATTTCATTATAGCGTCGCGTGACGGTACTTGTCGGTTCCTCCCCCACATAGCGAGCCTTGATGCCGAGCCGCTCGGCAATCTTTACAAAAATAGCAAGGTCCAGGTTGGCATGACTTTCTATGACCGCCAAATCATCTTTTTGAAAGTAGCTGGGGAACGTGGCACTGCTGATAATATAGGGACCGCTGTCATGATAAATGATATTCTTAAGGTCGGCAGTTCCCTCTTTGATGAGCCGCTTACGGACCGCATAGGGAAAATAGCTGGCATCTTCACTGACCATGAAAAGATGGAGCCAATCATTTTCCTTACAGGCCTGCTCCACCAAATAACGGTGTCCCAAGGTAAAGGGATTGGCATTCATTACAATAGCAGCAATGCGCCCTTGGGGCGTCTTTTTTCCCGCCAGGTGATCCAAATAGCAGGTAAAGCCATTCGGGTCCTTTTCCATAAAAACAACCTGATCTGGCACCCGGGCAACTTCATGGAAACCCAGATCTCCAAAAAAGAGGACTGATGAACATTTTGTATAAAGGAAGAGGTGGATGATTCCTCGGTCATATTCATACTGGATGAGATGGGACACAATCTCATTCATGAGGCTTTCACCCTGATGGTCATGGCTAACAGCCAGGCAGCGCAGGGTATTGCCAAAGCAGCTGCCCGTGGCGATAGCATGGTACTCTTCATCGTACATGACGCAAGTGTAATCCACATGGGGATCAAGGCGAATTCCTTCCTGCTGCAGCAAAGCCTTAACATCTGCCAAGGTACGGGTATCGCCGGGATAGACGGGGCTGATTTGATAATCGGACATAACTTCTCCTTATTTCATGACCACAAGTTCATAGTCGCGGGTACCAAGACCGATCTTTTCTGCATGCTCCAGCGTCGTTTTCCAATCGACACGGGGATTGCTGTCAAGAAAATGATCTTGATGGTTCTCCCATCCCTTCTCGGCCAGATGATCAGAAAGTTGACTGTTCATCAAGGGAGAAGCGGCAAGGCAGGCGTCCGCACAGGCCTGATCCAAGGCGACAGGATCAAAGGACGCAAACATGCCGAGGTTAGGCAGGATAGGCGCGTCATTTTCCCCATGGCAGTCACAATTGGGCGACACGTCGACAATGAGGTTCACATGGAAAGCAGGCCGGCCATGAACGACGGCCAAGGCATATTCCGCCATCTTACGGTCAAGCAGCTCGTTGGCATCCCACTCCACGGTTTCAATGGCATCAAAGGAACACGCCCCGATACAGCGGCCGCAGCCAGTGCATCGCGTCTTATCGATGTGGGCCTTGCCCTTTTCGTAAGTGATGGCATCCGAACCGCATTCCTTGGCGCAGCGTTTGCAGTCACGGCAGAGCGACTCATCGACAACAGGTTTTCCAGAAGAGTGCTGCTCCATCTTGCCGGCCCGGCTTCCGCAGCCCATGCCGATATTCTTGATGGCACCGCCAAAACCCGTTGATTCGTGGCCCTTGAAATGCGCCAAACTGATGAAGACGTCAGCATCCATGATAGCGCGGCCGATCTTTGCCTTCTTGATATACTCCCCTCCTGGAACCGGGACCTCCACTTCATCGGTGCCTCGCAGCCCATCACCAATGAGGACCTGACAGCCCGTTGTAATCGGGTTGTAGCCATTTAGGGCTGCACATTCAAGATGTTCCAGCGCATTTTTACGGCTGCCGGGATACAGGGTATTGCAGTCTGTCAAAAAGGGCAGGCCGCCGGCTTCCTTTACAAGGTCTGCCAGCGCATGGACGTACTGGGGTCTCAGGGATGCCAGATTGCCCAGTTCCCCAAAATGCATCTTAATGGCCGTATACTTTCCTTCAAAATCAATTTCCTTTTCCATACCCGCACGACGACACAGGCGCTTGAGCTTTTCCGGCAGGCTAAGTCCCACAGGAACACGAAAATCCGTCATATAAACCTTAGCTTTTGTCATGTTGTTCTCCCCTTTTCTTGACAGTGCTAAAGAAAAAGGCGCTCCACAAAAGGCGCGCCATGTCCGCTCTAATTATTTTACCATAGGTCCGTTCCTCTTTAGAAGAGGCGGATTTCCGATTCATGGATATCCGGATGACCGATGATGCGCCCGTCAACAAAACGGCCGTGACAGTCGCTGCCGCCGCTGATGAGCTTATGGTGCTGCTGACAGTAGGCAAGGAGGGTCTTTGTATCTTCCTTGCTGTGGGCAGGATGATAGCATTCAAAGCCATCAAGAGGCTTTTCCCCTACTGCCTCCAAAGTCCTAGCAAGCCCCGGGCCATGAAAGTGGCTTGCCGCATGGGCCAAAAGGGCCACCCCGCCAGCTTTGTGAAGGGTCGCCACGGTCTCTTCGATAGAGGGAAAAACAGGAAAATCAAGGCCCCGCTTCTTAATGAAGATGCGGCTGAAAAAGTCCTTTACATCCCGGCATAGCCCCTTATCGATGAGATAAAAGAGGGCCTTGAAACCGCCGCGGCGCGGATCATAGACATAGGCCCGATACTCCTTGATGGAAACGGGCCAGCCTTCTTCAGATAGGATTCCAATGGCCCTTTCATCCGTTTCTTCCAAAAGACGGCGGTTATGGGCAAGATGTGCTAGAAGAATAGGGTTCGAGCAATCAAACCCATAGCCTAGGATATGAAAGCAGCGCCCTTCATAAGTACTGCACATCTCAACGCCGGCAATCACCTCGATGCCCTCTTTGGGGGCAAGTTTCATGACAGGAGCCACGCTTCCAAGAGAATCATGATCGGTCACAGCCATGATTCCGAGTCCTGCCTTTTTGGCGGCAAGAACCGCTTCCCGGGGCGTCCAGCTACCATCCGACGCAATGGTATGAAGATGTAGGTCAACTTTTCGATTCATACGGTAGGTTCCTTAGTGATGATATTTTTCGTTTCGCATAATCTTGAAGGCACGATAAACCTGCTCCAAAAGAAGGATACGAATCATTTGATGGGTAAAAGTAAGCGGTGAAAAGGACCAACGAAAATCGGCCCTTTTCCGCAGTTCATCGGTATACCCAAAAGGACCGCCAATGACAAAAGTCAGGTGGCTGACACCTTGGACCATAAGAGCTTCCAATTTCTGCGAAAACTGAGGGGAAGAAAGTTCCTTTCCCCTAAGATCAAGGAGAATGACGAAAGAATGCTCCGGGATGATCCGTAAAAGACGGTCTGTTTCCTTTTGAAGGATCTGCCTTTCTTCTTGGGAAGATACCCGATCCGGCATCTTTTCCTCCATGATGACTTTGGTCTCAAGCTGACAATAGGCGCCGAGACGTTTTACAAACTCCGCTTCGGCACGTTTTAGATAGTCTTCCTTGAGGCGCCCTACACAGGCAAGGGTGATGCGAATCACGAGTTGGTCCTCGGGATTTCCGTCAGCGTCACGGATTTATCCACTTCATCATCGCCGCGAAGGATCGTGACAGGCACCGTGTCACCGACCTTGCAGGCATTCAGGGCATCCCGAAGGGCGGCCACGGTCTTCACAGCCTTTCCATTAAACTTAAGAATAATGTCATTAGGTCTGATCCCGCCTTGATAAGCAGGTCCGCCGGCCACCAGTTTCGCAACAAAGAGACCGCCCCGAAGATCGAGTCCAAACCCCAGTCGCTGAGCTGTTTCTTCATCGATGAGGCTGGCACCGAGAAAGGGACGGGCAACCCGCCCATTTTTTGCCAGCGCTTCCAGGATTGGCTTTGCTTCGTTGATGGGAATGGCAAAACCAATGCCTTCAACACCGCTTACGGCGACTTTGGCACTGTTGATTCCAATGACCTGCCCATCGGCGTTGACAAGGGCTCCGCCTGAATTGCCCGGATTAATGGCAGCATCGGTCTGGATCAATTTAAAATTTCGTTCCCCCACATCGACAGAACGGTTGAGAGCACTGATGACGCCCGTTGTAACCGAACCGCGGAATTCAAGACCCAGGGGATTGCCAATGGCAATGGCAGGCTCACCGACCATCAGACTGTCGGAATCGCCAAATTCAGCAACAGGCAGATCTTCCTTGGCATCAATCTTTACAACAGCAAGATCCGTCGTTGGATCCGTCCCCAACACGCGGCCCGGATAAGTCCTTCCGTCCGGCAGACTGACGACAAGTTCCTTGGCGCCTTCGACGACATGGTTATTGGTCGCGATAAGCCCATCCTTACTGTAGATGACACCTGACCCGACGCCCTTTTCAACAAGCTGGGTCCTGTTGAAATAATCCCGTACCAAGGCTTTGTTTGTGATTCCAACAACCGTAGGACCAACCTTCTTGGCGGCCTTCACAATCGGCGTATTGCGCGCCGAGCTCATATTCTTTTCGACTTCCTGCATTTTCTGTTCTTGCGTGACAGCGGGCTTGGACGTCGAGTTCTCCTTTTCCGGAGCTTTTCCCGCAAAGCCGCAGCCGGCAGCAAAGATGCTCATGCTGACACTCATGGCAGCAAGGGCAAGCAAGGTCTTTTTCATCAGGGTTTTCTCAGTAATATGCTTTTTCATAGATGGCTTCCCCCTCTATTGTTATTGCAGAGCAGCTGCCTTGGAAGGAGCTGCTGCAGATTCTTGCTTCATTGCAAATAGAAGGCCTGCGATGGCCTCATCACGGCTTTCCTTAGCAATTTTTGTCCGACGCGCTTTCACTAGGTCCTTCGTTTCCTTGAGGGCGCCGAGTTCCTTTGTACTGTAATGTTCAAAATCAAGCAGAGCATAGGTTTTCTTCCCATTCCTATCTTCTTCCAGATAGCCAAGCGGAACGAGGCTCAAAGCCTTTTCCGCATCCTTTCGATGAAGAACGATGAACTCCACGGGTATAGCAACGCGCCGATTCTTTCCAAGCTCAACAATCTTATAATCCGACAGGTCGACCGCTCGGAAAAAGAGGGTCGGATTCCCAATGGTAACCTTTCCCTCATCTTTTGCTACGCGAAGGGTACGGACCTTCAAGTCAAGATTCTCCTTTTTCAGCATACTGCTAAAAAGAGCGTTGAGAACATCCATTTTCTCCGTAAGGGGAGGCATCTTGCCATCTTTATAGAGACGATTGTCTTCGACGAGCTTACTGCCTTCTGTTACGCTGACGCCATAGCGCAGTGTATTTTCGTGGATTTCCTTGGCATGAGCCTTAAGGGCGGCCTCTGCCTCTTGTTTTGTTTGGTATACCTCCGGCGCGGCTTGGACTGGGGATACCCCCACTAAGAGCAGGGCCGAAAGTAAGCCGCTGAGAAACAAGTACTTCTTTTTCATGGATTCACCTTATTTCAAGGAAAAATTGCTGACCGCCTCTTTTTGACTGGCTACATATAGGGTCACATCCCGCGTCCTGGGATTGTCTTCCAAGACGCTTTTCACCGTATCATAGGCAAGGCGCGGTGAGTTATTCATTTCGCTCAGATGAGCCAAAAAGACAACCTCAGGCGGCACATCCACCTTCTCCAGGAGATCTGCCGCGGCACGATTTGATAAATGGCCTTCCTGCCCGAGGATTCGGGCCTTTAACGGTGCTGGATAAGGACCACCCCGCACCATATCCTCATCATGGTTTGCCTCAAGGATCAAGGCTTCTGCTCCATCAACGGCCTGTTCACAGGTCTTTGTCACAAAGCCGCAGTCTGTAAGATAAGTGCATTTGCGTTCATTATAGAAAATCTCATAACCGACAGGGTCAATGGCATCATGGGGAATTGAAAAAGGTTGGATCCGGAGGCCGCCTACCACGCAGCTTCTAGGAAGGACACGCATCTGGTCACGGTTCATGGTACGCCGAAAAGGAAGGCGGGTCCAGGTTTTTTCGCTAGCAAAGATGGGAACCTCTCCATAGGTCCGTGCAAAAACCTCAAGACCTGCAATATGGTCCTTATGCTCATGAGTGAGAAAAATCCCGCCGAGGTCACGCGGCGAAAGGTTCCTCTCTTTGAGTCCTTGGACAATCCGCCGGCAGGAAATCCCGGCATCGATGAGGATTGCCGTCGGGCCAACTTGGATAAGGGCGGCATTCCCCCTACTTCCACTGGCAAGAACAGAAATTTTGAACGATGTTTTCATAGAAAATACCTGGTTTTCTCTCAATTGACCCAGGATCATGTCCTAGGCCTTATGTATCACCATTGGAAGCAGCCTTGATAAAAATGGGTCTTACCCCAACAGTATACGCCTAATTATAACAAATTCGTGGCGGAGATGTAAAAAAACACCGAACTTTAACAGTCCGGTGTTTTCTCATCACCCTTATTTCTTCTGACAATCCGGGCAGATTCCGTAGAAATAGAACTGATGACCATTGACTTTGAAGCCCGTCTCATTTTCAACAAGGCTTTCCACAGCTCTTGCATCCAGATGGGAAACGTCGTTGACGCGTCCACATTTCGTGCATTTGATGTGAGGATGTTCACTCGTCTTGGCATCGTAGCGGAAGCTGTCCTCCCCTGTGTTGAGCACTTGGATAACACCAAGCTTGCTGAAGATTTCTACAGATTTATAAACTGTAGCAAAACTCATCGTCGGATATTGTTCCTTGACCTTCTGGTAAATCATTTCTGCGGTCGGATGCTCCGTCGTATGGGAAAGCATGTCATACACAGCCAGTCGCTGCGGCGTGACCTTGCACCCATTATCCCGAAGGATCTTGGCAAGTTCGGAGGCAGTATACATAATCAATCATCTCCCGTAAAAAATATCGTCTGCGCCCTTTCCTCCAAAAGATGCGCTCATCACTAAACCCATTTTAATAGTTAATAATGATTATCTGACTATATTTTAATCATTGCCTTTAAATTAGTCAAGGTTATTTTTTAAAGTACTAGGCGCCATGCCACATTAAAGCTTTGCTTTATTTTTAATAAGTATTATTAGAATTAATAATCGCGATTATTAGGCTCGTGAGTCAAGTCGTTTAGCTTCTTTCCATACAAACAGGATGATGACCAAGGTGGAAATGAAATCAGCAGCAAGTCCGGCATAAAGGATTCCATACAGCCCATAGTAAAGAGGCATAATCAGCGTTAAAGGAACGAGCAGGAAAAATTGACGCAGCATGGAAAGGATGGACGCTTTAAGCGGCTGACCGGTCGCCTGGAAATAGCTTGTTGAAATAATCTGGAATCCTGCCGTAAAGACGCCACCCAAGAAAATCCGCATGGCATCCTGGGCAAAGTGGAGGAAAAGCGGCGCATCCGAGCTCCCAAAGAACTGAAGCAGCACATGAGGAATGGTTTCGCACGCAATCCAGCCTACAGTCGTTACCAAAAGGGCATATCGGACGGCCAGAAAATATGCCTTGCGCACGCGGTCGTAGTGTTTCGCACCTGTATTGAACCCGATAATGGGCCCAGCCCCAATCCCAATGCCGACAGAAATGGAGATAAAGATCATATTGACCTTCATGACAATCCCCATGGCTCCAATGGCTGCATCCCCACCGACAGCCGCCTGATTGCCATAGTAAAGGAGGGAATTGTTGAGGATAATCTGCATGATGGTGGCACTCACCTGGACCAGGCAGCTGGAAGCGCCAATGGCGACAGCACGGCGCAGTTTTAAAAAATCCGGATGACAGAGCTTTGCTTTTTTTAAGCGCAGCGTGCCATGGTGCCATAAATATTGGAAAAGCAGCAGCGCTGAAACAATCTGTCCGGTCACGGTGGCAATCCCGGCACCAAGGACGCCCCATCCAAGCAGGAAAATCATGACCGGATCAAGGATGCAGTTCAAAAAGACCCCTGAAAGCAGGGCCTTCATGGAAAATAAAGGTGCACCATCTGTACGGGCCATATTGGACCATCCAATCATGAGCATCGTCACAGGAAGGCCCAAGATATAGACCCCACCCAGATCACGGCTATAAGCAAGCGTAGCATCAGTAGCACCAAAAACGCGCAGCAGCGGGTCCAGATAAAAAAGTCCCAAAACCATAAGAACGATTCCCACAAAAAGACCAGCTGTCGTTTGGGTATTGAGAACCGTTTCCGCGTCCTCACGACGGCCCTCACCCAAGAGAATCGCCGCGTAAGCGGAAGACCCAATCCCGATAAGACCGCTGACTGCAATGCTGATGGTCACAATGGGGAAAGTAACGGTCGCTGCCGTAATGCCTTGATAACCAACGGCATTGCCAATGAAGATCTGATCGACCACATTATATAAAGCATTGGCCACCATGGATATGATGGCAGGCCAAGCAAACGATTTAAGAAGTTTTCCAATGGGAGCATAGCCCAAAATATTCTGCTGTGAAGTTTCTGCCATATGAGTTTCTCCTTTCCCTTTGAAATGACCGCAAGGCAGATTCCTTTCAGGGAATCTGCCTTGCCAGCAACAAAGCGCAATCCTTAGTCTTTAATTTCAACGACAGTGCCCACCTTGACGACGGAACGCAATTCCTGAAGGTCTTCGTTGTGAAGACGGATACATCCTTCAGATGCATCCGTCCCAATACTTTGAGGATCATGGGTTCCATGGATCCCAATGCCATCCCAAGCGCCTCCGCTAAGGGCCTCTGTATCGAGGCTGATGAACCAAGGGCCATAAGCCCCGGCAATTTCACCCCGTCCATCGCCAAAGTCATGGGTCCAGGAAGAAGCATCATCAATTTCATCAACCGTAAAAGTCCCAACGGGGGTCATATTGTCACCGCGCCGCTGTTTCTGTCCGAGGCCGCCCTTACCAATGGCACAGCCATAGGAACGGACCACGGTATCCCCCAACAGAAGGGACAGTCGATGGGCCTTCTTTTCGACTATAATATGGTAGCTTTTTGACGCGTCAAGGCTAATAGACTCCTTGCGGTCGGCTTCCTTTGCCTTTTCCGGGGAAATAGCCGGTTCCGGTGCCTTTTGAGGCATTTGTTTTTGTGTCTCCGTCAGGGCTGCGGTTTCCTTTCCTTTTTTAGCTGCCGCATCAGGCAAATGATAGCCCGCAGCAAAGGCCACAGCAAGAATGACAGCAACCATGGCAAGTGCCCCTGCAAGTCCCTTATGGCGAAAGAACCGGTTCTGCTTATTCATATTTAAGACTTCCTTTCTTAGGAACCCATGAATCCCAGCATCTTCAAGACGGTCAGGATCACATAGGTTATACCCCCGGCAATCAGAGGTCCTACGGCAACTCCCTTGAAGAAAATAACGCCAAGGACAGTTCCAATCATAAGGGTCAGGGTAATCTGGGGATCGGTCGTCATCATGGCGATTCCCCACCGACCCAGTAGGGCGACAAGCAGACCAATAAAAAGCGCCAAGATAGCAACGCCGCCTGAAAGACTGGCTTTCATTTCCGCCGGACCGATCCGGCCGTCAATAATAGGAACCAAGATGGCAACAGTAAGGATAATCACTCCCCAGTTGATCCCGTGACCAGAGACATACTCAAGAGCGCTGTGGGGCAGCAGGAAACGCAGGGCCAATAGGATCAGGCAGGAATAGACCATGCTCATATTATGACCAATGAAGCTTACAGCCAAAAGTGCAAGGATGAGACCAATTCCGAGCATAACGACTCCTTTCCTAAAACGGTGCAGCAGGATCCTCCGGCAGCCAGCCAAAATGGCGGCAGGCATAGAGGATGCCCCCTTTGTCAACGTCTTTGGTGATATAATCAGCTCGCTTTTTGAGGATTGGGCGAGCATTCCCCATAGCTATGGAAAAAAAAGGCTTACGGAACATGGCAAGATCATTGAGGCCATCACCAAAAACCACGGCATCATGCGGATTGGCATGCAGCAGGGCCATCATTTTCTCAATCCCCTTCCCCTTATCAACAGGTTCCACAAGATAGGTATCGTCGATAAAAGGTAAATGAGGCAAGCCATGGGTTGGCGCAGGGGACTTTCCTGCCTTTTCCCGCGCATAAGTCACTTTATAGACGTTCTGCAGGGACTCGATATCTACCGGCCCAACAAGAGTATTCATATAGTTGTGCGGATCATCCCGCGGATAATCCGCATAGGGCGTATAACGGTCATAGGTGTTGTCAATCACCACCGCCCAAGGCTGACGGCGCTGCTCCAAATCGCGAAGAAGGGCCTTTACCGGCTCAAGGGGAAGGCCTTCCATCTGGAGGAGCCTGCCGTCTACAGTAAGGCTGTTCCCGCCATCGGCAACGAGACTGCCAATACCATGAGCAGAAGCAAACTGCGCCGCATCATACTGGAGCCGTCCCGTAGCAAGGGCCACAAAATGACCGCATCGCTGAAGTTCATCAAGGCAGTACTGTGTATCAGGAGGAACCACTTTAGTAATGCCTACCCCCAAGGTCTGATCGATATCAAAGAAGAAGTATTTTTTATGCATCGGTCGAAAAGGCTCCTTCCCGCTTCAATAAAAGCGAATCCCTGTTATTATAACATAAAATAAGGGCCTCTAAAAATGACAGATTTCAAGAAATCGTGTCCTCAAAATAGGCATTACGTACCGCAGCAAGGGCATTTCCTTAGTCTGAGCTGTTTCAAAAGAAGCAATGTTATCAAAACGTCCCTTTTTCCCACACTTTTTTCACATTTCCTATTTCACTTTTCTTCAATGAATAGTAAAATAATGGAATCATGTTATTCCAAACAAAAAAGGAGGTTTCCCCATGGTCTTTCCTTTCCATAGGGCATCCCAAAAAACGGACAGCCCACGTTCCCACGGCAGGATCACAACCGTCATTGCTCTTTTCTTAATGGCACTCCTTGCAGGGGGCCTCTTTTTCCAAAATACAGCCCTAAAAGCAAAAGAACGGGAAAAAGCCCGCCAGGAAGAAATGGTCAAACGCCAGCAGGCGGATAAGGCCCGCGCCCTGAAAAAAGCGAAAAAAGAGACCGGCGTGCGTCAGCCCATGAGTCCGGGCCTTCCTCAGTCGGGGCAAAAATCCCTTCCCAAGGGATCCACGCCGTCTACCCCGCCTCAGTCTCCCGTGCAGCAGCCCCTTCACGCAGCTCCGCCTACGCCGATCAAACCGATAAAACCACGCTGATTCCACTCTTTATAAAGAAAGCAGGTGTCTAGCATGAACGACAGCAATAATCCTATGGACTCTTTTGCCACCCGCATTGGTTTCATCCTTGTATCCGCTGGATGCGCCATTGGCATCGGGAATGTCTGGAAATTTCCCTATCTCTGCGGCCAGTTTGGCGGTGCCGCATTTATCCTCATCTATCTTTTTTTCCTGCTGATCATGGGCATTCCGGTGATGATCTGTGAATTCGGTATTGGCCGCGGCAGCCGGCGCAGTGCGGCCCGCAGCTTTGATATCCTGGAACCAAAGGGAACCCGCTGGCATCATTTCAAATGGATCAGCATTATAGGATGCTATATGCTCATGATGTACTACACGACCGTCACGGGTTGGATGCTCTATTACTGTTATCTCCATTTCATCGGAACTTTTGTAGGCGCCGCGCCGCAGACCGTCGTCGCAACCTTTGGAGCCATGCTCCAAAGCCCCAGGACCATGGGGTTTTGGATGATTCTTGCCTGCCTATTTGGTTTTGTGGTCTGCTTCTTCGGAATCCAAAATGGAGTGGAGCGCATTACCAAATTTATGATGGTCCTTCTCCTAGGCCTCATGGTCATCCTTGCCGTCCATTCCCTCTTCCTTGAGGGAGCCGAAGCGGGGATCCGTTTTTATCTGGTACCGAACATTGATGCCCTTGCAAAAATTGGCTGGGGCAATGTCATCTTCGCCGCAATGAGCCAGGCATTTTTCACCCTCTCCATCGGAATCGGAGCCATGCTGATCTTTGGGGCCTATCTTCCCCATGGCCGCAGTCTCCTCGGAGAAGCGGTCACCATTACGGCACTTGATACCTTTGTTGCCCTCATGGCAGGATTCATCATCATCCCGTCCTGCTTTGCCTATGGCATCAAGCCTGATGCAGGACCAAGCCTGATCTTTCTCACCATTCCAAACCTCTTTGTAAAGATGCCCGGCGGACAGATTTGGGGCATGCTCTTTTTCATCTTCCTCTCCTTTGCTGCACTGTCAACCGTCATTGCTGTCTTCGAAAACATCATTGCCTTTGGCATGAACCTCAAGGGATGGACCCGTCGCAAGAGCGTCCTCATCAACATTGTCCTCATTATTGCCCTATCGCTTCCCTGCGTTCTGGGTTTCAACCTCTGGTCGGACTTCCAGCCTCTAGGACCGGGATCCGGCGTCCTTGACTTAGAAGACTTCATCGTATCAAATAACCTGCTTCCACTAGGAAGCCTTGTTTTTGTCCTCTTCTGCACAAAGAAAAATGGCTGGGGCTGGGAACGATTCCTGGCAGAAGCCAATGAAGGAACGGGCATGAATGTCCCTTCCGGCATCAAGAATTACCTCATGTACGGCCTGCCGTTCTTTATCCTGGTCATCTACCTCAAGGGGTATTACGATATGTTCATGCCCCAAGGGCTCGCCGTCTTTGTAAAATGGCTCTTCATGGCAGCCTGCTTCCTCGGTTTCATCATCTATGGAAGTACGGGCCGCAAAACAGAGTAACGACATCAAAAAAGGATCTCTCTCCATTTTGGGAAAGGGATCCTCTTTTTTACCGTCCTGTAAATGGGACATTGGGATGATGGTACTGATCTTCCTTCAGGATGTGCCGCTCCCGAATAGTAATGGCCTGTTTGGGGCAGGCGTGAAGGCAGGCAAGGCAGTACGTACAGGTTTTCCCCATATGAACCGCATCCATGCCCAAGGATAGGTTCCCTACCGGACAAAGGCGCACGCAAAGACCACACTTGACGCAGCGCGCCGCATCCACACCAAGACGGAACCAGCGTCTGCCCAGGGACTTTCCCAAGGAAGTCCGGAAAAAGGAAGCCATGAGGGAGCCCTTGATGAGGGACCGGTCAGAGGTCCTGTCCTTGATCTTTTGGACAAGTTGGGGCAGGGCTTTCTCCGCCGTCACGAGTTTTTCATAAGCATAGGCAATATGCTGGCGCACGGCAGGCGTACTATTTGCCACCATGGCAAGATGGGCAGCGAAGGCAAGGTGTTGCCCCTTTTTTTGCAGGGCATTGTCAATACTCTGAAAAGCCGCACCGAAACTCGTTCCACTTGTGGCTACAGCAAAAAGATAAGGGGTCCCGGGAAACGTGAGACCTTCCAACGCGTCTGTCACAAAGTCCGGTGCATCCCCAAAATAGACGGGAAAGACGATTCCCACAACAGGATCCCGATCCTCTACAGGGCCCTCTTTCAGGGCGTGAAGGGAAAGGTTCAGGGATGTTGCCAGTTGGGAGGCAATAAAATAGGAATTGCCAGTCCCTGTAAAGTAATGAATCATGGTTCTTCTCCTTCCAGATGCCGCCGAATGGGAAGGGGGCGGCCCGTTTCACTGATGGACACATAGACAAAAACGGCGTCAGCGGCAAGAACCCGCTCACCTCCTTCTTCCACGGGTTCCAGATAGGCCTTGATTTCCACATCCAAAGAAGAGCGGCCCACATGAACAACACGGCCTTCAAGTTCAAGGACACGGCCATAGTGAATAGGCACATAGAAATTCATGCCCTTTACAGCAGCCGTTGTCACCCTTGTCCAGACAAAACGATGTGCTGTTATGCCCGAAAGTTCATCCATCCAGGCCATCAGGGTACCGCCAAAAAGATGACCCGCTGAATTGGCCATCTTGAGCATGACAGACCTTGTCATGACGGATACATCACGGCTCATACACGATCTCCCATAAGAGGACGGAAAAAGTCCACAAACGCATCGGCAAGCGCGGCATATCCTTTTTCATTTGGATGGATACCATCAACAAGGAGATTTTCACTGGCTTTTTCTTGGATTGCTTCAAATACGGCCTCCATATCAAAGAAAGGAAGGTCACGGCGTGCAGCCTCTTGTTTGAGGAACTGCCGGTAGGCCTTTAGGGCTGCATCATGTTTGGCAAATTCACTGGGAAGCTGCCATCCCTTTTCCGTGCTTTCCGGCCGCGCCAAGATAGGGCTTCCCAGCATAATGAGGGGGATGCCGCCTTCTTTTGCCGTATCAAGGGTCACGCAGATATTTTCTTTCATCTTTTCCAGGGGTTCATCAAGCAGAACATCATTGATGCCGCATTGAATAAAGACGCCGTCCGGGGCTTCTGCCAAGGCATCGCTGCAAAACATCCCCCGCATAAGGATGGTCAGGCGACCGCCGGCAGCATGATTGACAGCCGTAAAGCCAAGCTTTTTGGCGGCAATTTCCGGCCACGTGGCGGCAAGGGCAACATTGGTGCAGCTGACGAGGCTGTCTCCGACGAATACGATTTTCATCTTGTTTTCTCCTTTTGGACGGTCTCAAGTCTTTGACGAATGGCTTCATCTATTTTTTTGGTCACAGGGACAGGAACTGCATATTTTTTAGCCATATCAATAAGAAATCCGGAAAACAGTTCCAGTTCACCGGCTCGCCCCAAGACGATATCCCGGGAAAGAGAGGTCGTCTCCATTCGGTCTTCTTTTTGGGTGATACGTTCAAAATGGGCCCGTTTGAGATCATTAGGCAGGATAACACCCATCGCGCCAGCAACAGCCGCACTTTCTGCAAGCAGGCCCTGGATCAGGTTCTTACTTTCTGGTTCAGCAAGGACGCTGCCCAAAGGTTTTCCATAATAAGCCGTAATAAGGTTCAGTGCACAGTTAAAAATATACTTTTCCCACGTCTCAAGGCGGATATCCAAGGTTTCATAACAGCGAAACCCCGGATGGATGAACAGGTTATGGACAGCGGTCACCGCTTCTTCATCATCGCCGCCTATATAAAGACGCACCACTTTGCCTCGTTCATGGATTCCATAGTGTTCATCCATTTCACTGTTGATGTACAGGGCCGTATCCACGATACGCCCCACAGGAAGGATGCGGCGCAGCCACGTTTTGTGCTCAGCTCCATTCATGATGGGAACGAGGATGGTTCCATCTGTCACAATGGGTTTGATGTTTTCCAGTGCTTGCGTCAATTGGTCAGCCTTGACGCAAATAAAGATGACGTCCTGTGCTGGAAGCTGGGAAGCATCTTCGACGACAGGCAGCTGCAGATGAAGCGTTCCCAAGGCATCACTTTCCACATAAAGTCCCTGCTCAATAAGGGCCTTTTTGTGATCTTTCCGAGCAATCAAGGTCAGATTCCCTGATTCATATTTTTTTAGGTATCCGGCAAGGTAACCTCCGACCCCACCGATCCCAATAATGGATATTTTCACAAAATCACCTCTTTGCATTTTGGTACTCCGGCGCCTCTAAGAAAGGCTTCCATCTTTTTGGAAAAAGTCATGATCTGCTGAAAGGGCGGCGAGGGCCTTGATGGCTACGCCAGCCATCAGCCGAGATCCCACTTCAAGAGCCTTTTCATCAGGGCAGCAACGAGCATTATGAAGCCCGGCAGCCGGTGTACCAGGGGTACTGCAGCCTAGCCACAAAAAGGCCCCTGGCACTTTTTGAAGATAAAAGCCAAAGTCTTCGGCCGTAAGATCCGGTTCCACATGAGCCATGACAGCCTCTTCGCCCAGTGTTTCCTGAGCCGTCTGCCTGACAAGTTCAGCCGGCTTGGGCCAGTTCATCAGGACCGGATAACCTCGAAAATAGTTAAATTCATAAGTGATGCCTGCGCTTTGTTCAAGTCCCTTCAGGATGCCCTCAAGCCACTGGGGGATATGGTCCCTCGTTGTTTCATTAAGGGTCCGGATGGTTCCCTCTAAGATACAGGAACCGGGCACTACATTGTAACGGCTCCCGCCGGAAATGGTTCCCACATTGATGGTTGCTGTATCAAGGGGGCTCACACGCCGTGAAACAATATGGCTGACTTCCTGCAGAAAATCAGCGGCAGCCAAAATGGCATCAACCCCCTCATGGGGATGCCCCGCGTGGGCCGTACGCCCCTTGATAGTGACACGGAACCGGTCAGAAGCAGCCATGAGGGGACCACCTTTGATGCCAATCCTACCTACGGGATAGCTAGGCCAAACATGAAGGCCAAATACACCGGAGACCCCGTCAAGGAATCCATCCTTCATCATGAGCCGGGCGCCGCCTGTAGGTGACAGTTCCTCCGAGGGCTGAAAGAGGATACGAACCGATCCAAACAGGTCATCGCGGCGCTGCAGAAGCCGCAGGACGGTTTCAAGCAGGATTGCCATATGGACATCGTGACCGCAGGCATGCATGACGCCTTCATTTTGGGAAGCAAAGGGCAGCCCTGTTTCTTCCCTTACAGACAGGGCATCCATATCGGCGCGAAGGGCAATCAGCGGGCCCTCTGACTTTCCTTTGAGGGTCGCCGCCACTCCATAGTGGCCCGTTCCCCTTACAGGGAAGAGCCCCCACTCTTCAAGAAGCGAAAAAATCTTGGCACTGGTTTCCGCTTCCTGGGTGCTTATCTCTGGGTGAGCATGAAAATAACGACGGCATTCCCGCCCTATTTCTACGATTTTCTCTTCAGACAGCGCAGCTGGGTTCATTTCAATCCACCTTCCTTTATAAAAAAAAGAAGCGCATACTCGTATTGTATCACGGATAGGGCCCATGCGTAAGAGGCAAGTCCCTATTCCAAGAACGCCTTTGGCTTTTCATCATCCGGAGATAGAAAAAAGACCGCGAAGAGGGAGCATCTCTTCACGGTCTGTTTTGCCTTAGGCAAATTCCGCACCGTCCCAAAGGATAATCTTCTTTTCCTTGAGAGAGCGGGGTACATCAATGATTCGCTGGTTCCTGCTGCCCTTGAAGCGCAGGTTGAGGTCCTTTTCAGAAAGGACGAATTCCCCGTCAACAAGAACGTTCAAATAGCCCAGCATTTCCATCGTAATGGATGGGTCACCCAAGCGCCCTTTCAGCATATCTTCATCAAAGAGATAGCCGCTGTAGCACCAAATGGTCTTTTGAGGATAGTGCTCACGCACATGGCGCAGGACGCCAACAAGAACCGCTTGATTTTCCGGTTCAAAGGGCTCCCCACCCAAAAGGGAGAAGCCCCTGATATAGTCAGGTTCCAAGGCTTCCACGATTTCCTTGACGGCATGTTGGTCAAAAGGCTTGCCATAAGAAAAATCCCAAGCTTCCTCATTGAAACAGCCTTTGCAGTGATGGGTACAGCCGCTTACGAAAAGGGAGACACGGACACCCGGTCCATTGGCGACATCTGTTTTTTTGATAGCGGCATAATTCACGGTGCGGCCCCCTTACAGATGAAGGACGCGGGACTTGATTTCCTTCGTTTTCCCGACGTTCCAGAAGTTTTCGCCCAAATAGCCACAGGTCCGGCGCACAACATTCATCTTACTCTGGTCCTTATTATGACATTGGGGGCATTCCCATTCCAAGTTGTCATTGACCTTGATTTCTCCGTCAAATCCGCAGACCTGGCAGTAGTCGGACTTTGTGTTAAATTCGGCATACTGGATATTGTCGTAAATAAAGCGAACAAGGTCTTCCACAGCTGTCGGATTCTTCTTCATATTAGGAATCTCGACATAGGAGATGCAGCCTCCTGTAGAAATGGGCTGGAACTGATTTTCGAACTTGAATTTGCTGAAAGCATCGATATGTTCACGGACATCAACATGATAGGAATTGGTATAGTATCCTTTGTCCGTAATATCCTTGATAGTGCCGAAGCGTTCCTTGTCGATGCGGGCAAACCGGTAGCACAGGGATTCAGCCGGGGTTCCATACAGAGAGAATCCCAGTCCCGATTCAGCACGCCACTTCTTGCAGGCCGCGTTGAGGTGCTTCATGACACGCATAGCAAATTCCTCGCCTTCCGGTGTCGTGTGGCTGCATCCCTTCATGGCCACCGTGCATTCATAAAGGCCGATATACCCCAACGACAGCGTGGAGTAGCCATTTTCCAAGAGCTTATCAATGGTTTCGCCCTTCTTTAGACGGGCAATGGCCCCGTTTTGCCAATGGATTGGGCTGACATCGCTGCGAATCCCCTTGAGGGCATTATGACGGACCATAAGTGCTTCACGGCAGAGTTCCAAGCGTTCGTCAAGGAGTTTCCAGAACTTATCCTCATCGCCCTTGGCAATGATGCCAATCTGGGGCAGGTTGATGGAAACAACCCCTTGATTGAAGCGGCCTTCAAATTTATAGTGTCCATCCTTATCCTTCAAAGGTACGAGGAAGCTTCGGCATCCCATGGGGGAAAAGACATTGCCTTCATAGTTTTCGCGCATCTTCTTGGCCGAAATATAGTCCGGATACATCCGTTTGATGGAGCAGCGTACAGCAAGCTCAGTCAAGTAATCATACTTACCACCCTTGAGGCAGTTATTTTCATCAAGGACATAAACCAGTTTCGGGAAGGCCGGAGTAACGTAGACACCGGCTTCATTCTTGATGCCTTCCAAACGTTGCTTGAGGATTTCCTCGATGATTTGAGCATTTTCTTCAATGTACTCGTCCTTGGGATCCAAATGAAGGAAAAGGGTTACGAAAGGAGACTGTCCATTAGTCGTCATCAAGGTATTGATCTGGTACTGGATTGTCTGGACACCGCTTGCCAGTTCTTCCTTCATGCGGGCATCGAGGATTTCGTTGAGTTCCTTTTCACTCAGTGAACCTTGGGTGGATTCCACAAGGCGTTTACGGAACTTATCCCGGCTGCGGCGGAGATATTTGCCCAGGTGGGAAATATCAACGGACTGTCCGCCATATTGGGCAGACGCGACAGACGCAATGATCTGGGTCATGACCGTGCAGGCAACTTGGAAGCTCTTTGGGCTTTCAATGAGTTTGCCATGCATGACCGTTCCATTATCCAGCATATCCCCAATATTGATAAGGCAGCAATTGAACATGGGCTGGATAAAATAGTCCGAATCATGAAAGTGAAGGATACCTTCATCATGAGCACGGGAAATCTTTTCCGGCAGCACAATCCGGCGCGTCAAATCACGGGATACTTCTCCGGCAATAAGGTCACGCTGGGTGGAAACCATAACGGCGTTCTTGTTGGAATTTTCTTCCATGACATCCTTGTTCTTGTTGCTGATCAGAGACAGGATGGATTCATCCGTCGTATTGGCTTTACGGACAAGGGCCCGGTTGTAGCGATAAATAATGTAGGCTTTGGCCAGTTCGTAACGGCCGCGGTTCATGATCTGCTTTTCGACCATATCCTGGATATCTTCCACAAGGAAGCGTTTCCTTTTCTTTCCTTCTACGAAGGAGGCGATGGTATCAATATCAGATTCCGGAAGTCGTTCTCCCTCCTCCACTGCTTTATTGGCCTTTTGAATGGCAACCACGATCTTATGCCGATCAAAGGATACAGTTGACCCATCCCGCTTTATGACTTGCATTCCCATCGCACTCATCCTTTCTTGATTTTTCTCTTATAGAAGGTGAAAGAACACGCTGTCCTAACGTGCCCTTTGCTGACCAAACATAAAAACATCCGCTCCCTTTCCTTAAAAAAGCGGTGGAATAAAAAGCGAATCCGCCCAGAGCGATTACGCATATAGAATACACCATATTGGGTCGGAGCGCAAGAAAAATATCAACATATAGTGCTATTTGGGTAATTTTTCACGGCTACTACACAACACCTAGTTTGCACATTTGTCATGGACAGAGGTTACGATTGAGCATAAAAAGAAAGGACTGGACAATTTTCCAATGAGAAGATTTTGCTTCACAAAGTCACGCTAACATGCCATTCTCATCATAGAATGGCAGGAGGAAACAGGATTACACTTTTTAAACACGATTAATAGACAAAGAGGAGAAAAATCCACTGAAATATCATGAGAATTTTTTTCCTTCCTTTATCCGTTAGTAATGTTTGTAATAATTATTACATCTTGATAAAAGCAGCCAGAAACATCCCCATATGAAAAAGGCTGCCCCCAAAGGGACAGCCTTTTTGCAATCATCAGAGGCTTTCAGCAAATGCTTCGAGAGCCGTCGTAGCTTGACCAAAGTCACGGGTCATTTGATCGACGCCAACTTTGATATGAGGAATGTGGTGACGATCCAGCGCCTTCTTCAGGTCAGGATATTCCATTTCCTCAGGATCGCAGAACTGCATCATGAAGACAATGACGCCTTCAGCACCGCTTTCCTTCACAAGGCTGCAGACATGTTCATTTCTCGTATCTTCCTGGTAGGAAGGATCGTAGAGGAGAACATCGTTGCCCTGTTTGGAGAACTGGACAGCCAGTGCCTGCAGGCCATTATCCAGGTCTTCCGGAGCATCCACAGCGAAGCTGCGGCTTTCATAAGCACAGTCATCAGCAGCAATGGCGAGTTTGTTGTCATCAAGGGCTTTCAGGATGCCAGGCATATTGTAGATAATTCCGGAAACGACAACCTTATGGCCATCGAACTTGCCAACAGGAGCAGCGGCCAGTTCTTTGTTGAGGGCTTCCAGTTTGTCCGAATATTCATCCTTCAGCATGAAGTAAGCTGCACGCAGAACGGCTGCACGAACAGAAGCAGGGATCAGGTCAGGATGGGCGTTCGTCAGCTTGCAGAATTCGCGGCGGGCCTTACGGCTGCGATTATACACTTTGATGGCATCAAGGATGGCATCATTGGTGATTTCATGACCGCAGATTTCTTCCAAATGGCCTTTGACTTCATTGTATGCGTCATAGGTGAACTGCTTGCCGGCAGCATTCTGACGGACCTGAGGATGAGCCAGGAAGATAACAGGCATCTTGTCTTTCATGGCAACCTTGAAGTTCTGACTCATCGGACGCAGGGTATCGCACAGAACCGGCGTAATGATTCCGTCAATATCATCGAGGGTCCCATCAAGCAGCATTTCGAGGGACTGCTGAGCAATCGTGCAGTAGAAGGTTGCACAGTATTCCTTGGAACGGATCTGCTGTTTGCCGTTGCTGCCCCAGATTCCCATCGGAACCATACCAGCAGCATAGACGAGTTCTTCCGGAACATAGTAAGGCAGGCAGCCAATTACTTTTTTGCCTTGACCCTTATATTTGGCCAACATGGTCTTCGGGCTGGCAGATACTTTTTTGAATTCTTCAATCAGTTCACTGATAGCCATTGTCAATTCCCCTTCTTTGCGTCATTTGCTTCCATGGCTTCGACCAAGCCCTGTACACGCGTTTCATACTGAGCAGCGTTGAAGTTTCTCGGGTCAGCCTGGTCACCGTCGAAGCCGGCGGTCGGAATGCCCAGATCCTTCGTGAAGCGGCGCTGCATTTCAGGCATGTACCCGCTCCAAGGTTTGCAGGAACGGTTGTAGTGGACCAGAACGCCGTCGACTTTGTTGTCACGGATAAGACCCTCACGCCAAGCAACACCTTGTTCGATGGAAACGGAGTTCGGAGCCTTGCAATAAGCCTTGACGAGTTCATCAAGATTGTTATAAACAAAGCCAAAGGCCGGTGCGTACACAACGCCCGTGATGTTAAGGCCGTTAGCTTTGAGCGGCTTGAAGAGGTCAGGCAGTTTCGGCCAGCAAGGAATGCCTTCGAACATGATACGATGCTGTTCCTTGAAAGGAGCGGTCGTCGTGCCGTTCTTGACGTGTTCTTCCAGTTCGCTGGCGAGCAGTTCGAATGCTTCAGCAGCTTCGACACGGCCGCGGGCCGTTACGACGTCAGCCATATGGTTGAAGAGGTCAAAACCGTTGAACGGGGACGGTTTGTACTGGAGGTAGTCACAAACCTTCAGCCAAGCTTTTGCCGTACGGTTGGCGTTTTGGCAGCACTGTTCAAACTTATCTTCGTCGAACTTCTTGCCGGAAATTTCTTCCATTTGACGGATAGCCGTATCGAGCTGGCTGCGGATATATTTGACGTTGGCTTCGTTGACATGGTCAAATTCATTGTAAGGAACGTCGATCATGATGAGGGGAATGTTATGACGGCGGGCAATGTCTTCATACCATTTGGTCATGCAGTTGCAGATGTTGTTGCAACACAGAACGAAGTCCGGCATCGGCATGGTCATCTGACGATATTTATGAAGCGCGTTCTGACGGCGGGTCTTTTCTTCTCCGTCCGGAAGGGCAGCAATTTCATAGATATTATCCGTCGTTGCATACGGTTTCAGGGTCTTCGGATCCTTGACCGGCTTACCATTTTCATCGAGGACTTTATTGCCATTGGCATCTTTCAGGGGTTTGCCACTGTTCGGATTGATGACATAGTTGCCATCTTTATCCATTTTGTTGGCACCACGGTAACCAGCAGCATAAGCCAAGGAAATACGGGAATAACCACAGATATCGTTGTCATAGCCCAGGTCTTCAGCAGCCTGACACATAACTTCGCCGTCACGGTTAGCTGCAATACCGGCAGCCTGGTTTTCAGGGTAACCAACATGCAGCCCAAAGGATTCAGCCAGTTCGCAAGGGAACTTGGAAGACGACCAGCCTACAGGTTCGCCAGCTTCTTTAGCTTCTCTCAATTCACGATAAACTTTTTCAACTACGTCTCTTAATGCCTGGACGCCAGGACTTACAGTTTTTGCCATAATGATCCTTCCTTCTTTTCATCAAGTTGAGCGCTTACTTGCTCGCCTTTCGATATGCATAGAGAGCCGCTCCCAAGGCCCCATTGTACTGGGCCAAGGGAGATGTCTTGATTTCTACGCCAAGGCCTTCCTCCAATGCATGGACAATGCCGTAGTTTTGTGCCACCCCACCGGTCATGGCCACGTCTGGAGAAACCCCGACGCGGTTGACAAGACCAATGACACGGCTGGCAACGGAACGATGGATACCGGCAATGATGTCGATTTTATTGGTTCCTTTCGACAGCTGACTGATGACTTCCGATTCCGCAAAGACCGTGCAGGTTGAGCTGATAGGCACACGTTTTGTAGACTGCGCCCCCAGCGGAGCAAGATCACTGACCTTGACTTCGAGGACACGGGCCATAACATCGAGGAAACGTCCCGTACCTGCGGCACATTTATCGTTCATCTGGAAGTTGGTCATCGCACCATTTTCAATATGGATAACCTTGGCATCCTGTCCCCCGATATCAATGACCGTGTGGACATTAGGCCAGAGGAAATGGGCCCCCATGGCATGGCAGGAAAGCTCACTCATCTGCTTATCAGCAATGCCTTCCAAGGAATTCCGGCCATACCCTGTTGCCAGGGTAAAGGCCAGATCTTCTCTTTTCATGTTGGCACTCTCAAGGACTTCGGAAATGGCACGGGCCGGTCCAGTCGTGCCAGCCCCAACGTCCACGAGGGACTTGGCGACAATGTCTTTGCCATCCTTGAGGATGATGCATTTTGATGCAGTGGAACCAATATCAATTCCGAGGGTATAGATACTCATTCAGTAAAGTTCCTCCTAAGGAAATTATTTCTTCGTGAAGGTATCGAACTCTCTGATGGCTCTTGGCAGCAGCATTTGATGGAACGGGCAAACAGATTTCGGATTCTGGTAAGCAGCTTCGGCGAAGGCTTCTACATAGCCACGAAGGTTAGTGAAATCAACGATTTCATCGACAAGGCCGAGTTCAGCACAAACCTTCGGACGAGATTTCGTATGGAAAGCTTCGATTAGGGCATTCATCTTGTCTATGGTCGGCTGCAGGTCCTTGCCGGCTTTCTTATCTTTAGCAAGACGTCTGGAATACATAGCCACAGCAGCGGTTTCGCCGTTCATGACATAGATTTCCGTGGCAGCCGTGCCAATGGAGAACGCGTTCGTATCGTTGCCCTGAGGCCCGCCCAGTACGTAGTGAGCAGCTGCAGAACCTTTTCTCAGAGTAATTTCGAATTGCGGAATGTTGGAATTCTGGATGGAATAGATCAGGGATTGACCCAGACCAAGCAGTTCGGCTTTTTCAGCGTCGTTGCCAACGTCGATACCGGACGTATCCTGGATCCAGATGATTGGCAGACGGTCTCTCGAGCAGAGCGTCACGAATTCGTTCATCTTGATGAGACCCTGCCGATAGAGCTTACCGCCCATACCAACAGCACCGGTCTTGTATTCAGGATAGTTCATCAACAGGCCCATGAAGTTGGCAACAACACCGACCACAAGGCCGTTGACCTTTGCCATACCGGTAATCATTTCAGGGCCGTAACCCTTCTTGTATTCACTGAATTCACTGTTATCAAAGAGTCGGCCAATGACGTTATACATATCATAGGCTCTCTTGTCGTTCAGCGGAACCAAGGAGTAGAGGTCATCCAGAGGCAGGGCCGGTGCTTTCGGATCGTCAACACGGAAGAATTCCGGATTGTAGCTCGGCAGCATGCCAATATATTTTTTGATGCCTTCAAGAACACCTTCTTCGGAAGCATAAACTTCACGGAAGAAGCCCGTTTCAGTGTAATGGATATCAACCGCTCCAGGGGGCTCGGTCTTGCCGCTTTTTGCAACAGATTCAGCAATCTGTTCAGCGCCTTCCATATCAATGTAGCCTTTCGGGCTCATTCCGCCAAGGATTCCGGCGCCGCCAACAGCCATATTGGCTTTTTCGTGGGCAATGAGGATGGTCGGGCTGATGGAGTGGTAACCGCCGCCAGCAGGGTTCGTCCCATAAATGCCTACGATAACAGGAATACCGAGTTGGTTCAGTTCAGCATTGCGGAAGAAAGGCGTACCACCGCCACGGCGGTTCGGATAAACCTTTTCCTGTTCGTCGAACTTAACGCCAGAGCAATTCAGGACATAGACAAGAGGGATGCGCAGGGTCTTTGCCGTGTCAGAAGCACGGAGCAGGCATTCGGCCTGGCCCGGTACCCAGGCACCGGCAAGCTTCTTGTTGTCAGAAGCAACGATAACAGCCCACTTGCCGTTAATGCGGCCCAAGCCCTTGACAATGCTGACGGAACCGTTCTTGTTGCCTTCGGGATTGTACAGGGTATTGAGCGGTCTGAAAGTGCCCGGTTCAACCAGTTTTTCAACGCGCTGCAGTGCAGTCAGCTGACCGGATTCATTCAGGGATTCATCGCTGCGGCCAGCAGACTGGGCGGCTTTGATGAGTTCGTGGATCTCGGCTTCGATGGCTTTCAGCTGAGCTTCGTTTTCCGGATTCGCTTTCTTCATCGGTTTGCCGACCTGCGGCATATGTTCAAAATAACGGGGCATAGAGTAAAAACCCATGTTTTTCGTTCCTCCTACTTATCTCTTATTTGGCTTCCGGCACAGGCACTTTGATGAAGGCTTGGCCCGGGTCAATTTCTTCACGAATCAATTTGATAACGGACGGTTCCGGAGCTTCCAATTCAACAGCGCGGGAAACGTCGATTTCAAAGCCCGTATTTTCAATGACGTCTTCGGGGGAAGAGGTCGGATAATATCCAGCCAGGTACATTCTCTTGGTCTTTTCGTCGAATTTGAGGATCCCGCGGTCCGTAACAACCATTTGAGGCCCTACTTCGCCGGGAAGGCCCAGTCTTTCACGTCCGCCAGGGCCGTCAATCCAACCCGGGCTGGTCACGTAGTCGATCTTGTCCATGAATCTGCGTTTTTCATGCTGCATCATGATGATCGTATTGGAATAGGTTGCAATGCCGTTTGCACCGCCAGAACCAGTGAAACGGGTCTTCGGATGATGATAGTCACCAATAGAGGTGGAGTTTACGTTACCATAGGGGTCGATCTGCGCACCGCCGATGAAAGCGATGAGACGGTTTTCCTTATGGAGGTATTCGTTGATTTCAAAACCGACGAAACGAACGTTAGGCCAAATGGTACCGCAGTGAGCCATGAATCTCAAGTCACCAACGGAACGAGGTACTTCAACAGGGGAGCAGTCCATGAGGCCACTTTCTACGATGATGTGGCAGTCCGGAGCATAGACTCTCTTAGCAACGCTGGCACCGATCAAGGGGAGCCCGGTCCCAACGGTTACGACTTGACCATTTTTAATCTGCTTGGCAATGGTAACTGCCTGCATTTCTTTATTGGTGTAATTCGTGTAATCAGCCATCCTAATTAGCCCTCCTTCGTCATATCAACATGATACCCAAGACCAGGAACAACCTTCAGGTTGATGAGGCGGGTTGCGCCCAGTTTGTTCAGGTATTCATCGTGATCTTTCAGGTCGAAGACCCATTCCTTGCAGAATGCATCGAAATCTTCCTGGGTCTTGGAAACAACATCGTAGACCTTCAGGAACGGATTATCATAGTCATACAGGCCGAAGCACTGAGACGGATGAGCGCCATAAGGAGCCAAGACAACCGCATCTACGCACATACAGGGGATGTCGTTTTGGGTCGGATCGCGGCGGATTTCTTCGTTGCTGATGATTTCTTCGCACGTAACAATGGTGTGCTTAGCAGCCATAGCAATATCGACATCCTGGAACTTGCCGCCCCAGATGCGGACCGTACCATCCGGAGAAGCCTGCTGGGCATGGATGATGGCTACATCAATCTGAGGAACAGGAATGGCGAGGACGCGCTGTTTGTCGTTGAACGGGTTCTTGATTTCGACAAATTTGTCATCAGGAACCTTATCGAGGGTCTTGCGGACTTCCTTGCTGATGCCCCATTCGGTTTCAAGACTGGAGCCCTGCATCAGGGAAACCGGAAGGAACGGAAGGCCAAGGGCAGCGGCATGCCACATCATATAGATGACATCCTGGGAATAATCTTCCATGGTGAGTTTGCCCGCTTCGAACCATTTACGGAAGCGTCTGGAAACATTCGTTACACCAGAGTTAGCCGTGTAGCAGTTGATATATGCCTTGACACGGCCACAGCCAATGAGCATATCCCAATCACCGCCGGCAGCACCGGAAAGTCCGGTCAGGTCCGTGATTCCCTGTCTCAGGATTTCATAGACGGCTGCATACGGTTTACGGTCAGTCGTAAAACCACCCAGTGCAAGATGGTCACCACTGTGGACATACTTTGCAATAGCGTCTTTTAACGTCATTACTTTACTCAAAGCAAAAACCTCCTTTTAATTTCCATACTTTGGCTAAGCATGCTGAAGATCCGGAACCATCGTCCGCTAAATCATCCATCCCCCTTTGAACATTCTCGATTCAGGTTCCGATTGGTATCACTCTTCATAGTACAAAGCGATTATAACACAAATAACTATTTTTTTAAATTCAATTTCAAGGATTTATGTGTTTTTTAACAATTTTATATGAATTCGGACAATTTTTTTATTAAAAAACTAAAAAAGCCCATTTTTCCTAGGTTTTTTCTAAATAGGCCCCATAACAATAATCGTGTTTTTTCCTTTTTTTCAACAAAATAGCTAAAAAAATGTTACATATGAAAAAAACCGGGACCCCGTTTTCAAGGGGTATCCCGTATGCAATCAAAATGTAGTTATATTTTTAAATGGAAACGTTAAGACGTGGGTCCTTTTTCTTTTTCCTTTTCCCACCAGATGTCCGCTGCTCTCTGGAGCGCTTCAGGGGTATTGGAAAGACTTCGGTCCTGAACACGGGAAAGAAGCAAGGGCAGCAGCCTTTTAAGGCCCCTTTGCGGAATTCCCGCAGCAATAAGGTCCCGCCCGCTTATGGCAAGGTCTGCTGTATGGACGGGCATAGTGCCGGCCATCAGAAAAAGCTGATCTGCAAAATGGCGCGCCAGCGCCTGACTTTCTGCCGAAGCCGTTGTGGCTGCCATATCGGCAAGGCAAAGGGTCCCCAATTCCCGGAATGCTTCCTGCAAGTCCTTGGTACAGCGGAACGCCCCGCTGCGGGCTTCCTTCCGAAGCCAGCGCCAAAGTGCCGCATCCGGCAGGAATCGAGCAGGTCCAAAATGCATATGGTTTCCTACAAGAAAAGCCACACGGTTCACTAGGGCTCCGTTTTCCCCCAGACGGTGGAGAATGCTTTCCGCCATGGCTTTTCCCACCTTGTCGTGTCCATGGTCACTGGGCATGCCATCGGGGCGAATGCCCCTGACACCTTTCCTTCCCTTCCCCACATCGTGAAGCAGGATGGCCCATCCCAAAGTCAGGGAACCGTCACTGTGGTCCAAGGCATGCCAGATATGGCCCCATACATCAAAGGGATGGAAGCGAGGATTTTGAGGGACACCCACAAGATCGAGAAGCTCCGGCAAAATGGGGACGCTTTCATAGGTTCCCTCTTTTTTGATTCGGCACGACATCCCTGCAAGACCGCTTTGGACCATGAGATTCATGCCCTGACCAGCGTAGGGTGCCCTAAGAAGTTTATGCAGCTCCGCCTTGACACGGGAAAGAGAGAGGCCCTTTGCACGCGGTGCCTCCGCCTTGATTGCCGGGAGGATACCAGCCTCGGGAAGAAAGCCGAGCTGTGCGACAAAACGGCAGGCCCTGAACATGCGCAGGGCATCTTCAGAAAAACGGTCCGAAGGAGATCCTACCACACGCAGGACATGATGCTCAAGGTCACGCTGTCCGCTATAGGGATCGGTCAAGTTCCCCGCAAGATCCATCGCCATGGCATTGACCGTAAAGTCCCTTCGTGCCAGGTCTTCTTCCAGGGTCTGGCAGTACGCAACACCGCTAGGGCGGTGCGCATCCGTTCCATAAACTTCCTTGCGGTAGGCAGCAACTTCAACGGCTCGTCCTTCTACAAGAAGGACCAGGACACCGAAATTTTCGCCCAGGTTTTCCACAACAGAAAGACCCGCCCCTTTGCAAAGACGGCGGGTTTCTTCCGGTCGGGCGCTCGTGACAATATCGTAGTCATGGGGATGCTTTCCGCAAAGCAGATCGCGCACGGCTCCGCCAACGACATAGGCTTCAAATCCATGTTTTCGGAACAGTTCCAGAACCGTTATGACATATGAAGGAAATAGGGCCGCCATCAAGGGGCCTCCTTTCATGACTTAATCCCCATCAGGGGCATTGAGGAGCGTAAAGACACCCACGGCCAATGATGGATTGGAAACCAAGCGAATCTTGGCACCAAATTCCTGTTCCATGTCTTTCATCCCATGGATGCGAATCCATTCCTCTACCAGAGGGTGAACAGAAAGGACCAAACTGCGGGCCATGGCATGATCGAGATAAAGGCTGCGCAGCCGGCGCCGGATTTCCACATAGACCGTTTCTGGCGATTCCACACGGCCGCTTCCCTGACACATGGGACAAGTCGTATAGACGGTACCAAAGAGATTGCGCCGCGCCTTCATCCGCGTCATCTCCACAAGATTCAAGGCTGTCATGCCCATAACACGGGGCTTCATGCGGTCCATCGCAAATTCCCGGCGCAAGAGGTCCAGGATTTCCTCCTGTTCCTCCTTGCGCTCCATATCAATGAAATCAGCAACGATGATGCCGCCGATATCCCGCAGCCGTAACTGACGGGCAATTTCCAAGGCCGCTTCCCGATTCGTGGCAAGGCTCGTCTCCTCCCTGTCACTGCCAGTTGAATAGTGCCCGCTGTTGACATCAATGACCGTCATGGCCTCCGTATAGTCAAAGACAAGAGAACCACCGCCAGGCAGGGGAACCACCCGGTCAGAAATGCTGGCAATTTCTTCATTGAGTCCATAATGGGTAAAGAGATCTTCCTTTTCCTGATACCATTCGGTCCGGATTTCCGTAAGGCCCATATCTTGAAGAAGTTCTTCCACCGTATGATAGGTCGCTTCATCATCGACAATGATTTTTTGCACATCTTTTGTCACATAGTCCCGGATCATACGGATGGACAGATCCAGTTCCCGATAAAGCAGCTGCGGGCCCCTCCCCACTTTGCTTCGGCGCAGAAGGATCTGCCAACTGGCAAGGAGCTGACGCAAATCATTTTCGATTTCCTCGTCGGCGGCCTTAGCCGCTGCGGTTCGGATGACAACCCCCATCCCCTCAGGAAGACTCTTTTGGACGAGCGTCCGCAGACGAGTGCGGAGGGATTTGCAGGTAATCTTCCGCGACAGGGAAATACGATTGCCAAAAGGTTCAAGGACGATGTAACGGCCCGGCAAGGTCACGTTTCGCGTGACACCCGGCCCTTTGGTTCCCCGACAGTCCTTGACAACCTGGACAAGAAGCATCTGGCCTTCCGTCAGGCGATCCTGTTTATGCAGTGTCAGGAACCCATTTTTCCCCACATTAAGATCGATAAAGGCAGCCTGGATGCCAGGCACAACATTCGATACACGGCCTCGGTAAATATTGCCAACAAGGTTTCCCTCCCCACGGCGCTCAACGGCAAAGTCGCGGAGCTTGCTGTCAAATACCAGTCCCATGCGGGTTTCTTCCGGTTTGACACTGACAAAGATGGCGGTCATAGGGCGCCGCTTTCCAGCGTCATACCATCTGCCTGAAGGAGCGGCCTTTTTTCTCCATTAGGGCCTGCTGCGTATAGGTCAAGACGGGCAATATCCGCTTTTTCAAGGTCAAGGGAGAGACCGAAGTCATCGTGAAGGACCTTCAAGAGCTCGGCGGCCTTCATGCTGCCTTCCTGGGAAACCAGACAGTCAAATTGGAGCGTCAGCATGCCCCCTTCATATGAAGCCTGCACATAGGGGACGAAAGCTTTGGCATCCACGATGCGCGGGCTGCCCTTGCCCTTGCCATGTGTTTTCGTATAAAGAGCCTTTTCCGCCCTTTCATAGCGCTGAAGCCCGTCTGAAGGATCTGCCGCACAGGGGACCTTCACCAAATAAGTCGTTCCTGCAACCGAAGCCATGAGTTTCGGGGCCTTATCATCTGCTAGGTCGGCACGTACGATATGGATGCCCATGGGAAGATTACAGGAAAGGGCATCAACGAGGTTCTTTAGGGGGACGGGCTCCCGCAGATATAGTTCCAGAAATTCGGCCCTGCTCGTCACCCCTACACTCAGGGCAGAAGCCAAGGAAAACTTCATATGGGGATTAAAGCCTTGGGAATAGGCAACAGGAATCCGAGCCCGACGAATGGCTTTTTCCAAGGTTTTCAGATATTCCAGATGGGAAATGAACCGGATTCCGGATTCTTTTGTGATCTGCAACCGTAGTTTCATGCTTCCTTCCCCTTCCAATCAATGATCTTGACCCCCAGCTGCTGACAGACCTGACAGCCCGTACAGGCGCCACGCCGACAATCCGGGGTCAAAGCAGCTTCCTGGGCCCGTTCGTATTCTTTCCACAGGAAGCCACGGGAAACGCCGCAGCTCGTGTGCTCCCAAGGAAACTTCTCATTTTTTCCGCGCGGGCGGTTGTTGTAGAAGGCCATATCAAGTCCAGCTCCTTCAATGGCTTTTTTCCAGCGGTCAAAGGAAAAATGTTCGGACCAGCTGTCAAAACGGGCCCCGTCCCGAAAAGCCAAGTAGATGGCTTTGGAAAGACGGCGGTCGCCCCTGGCAAGGACGCCTTCCATGAGACTTGTGAGGGAATCATGATACTGGAAATTGACATTTTTCATCGTGTCGAAGACTTCCTTAAGGAGCATATGCTTCCGGTCAAATTCTGTTTTTGTATTCTGTCCCACCCAAGCAAAAGGCGTATAGGGTTTGGGGACAAAGTTGGACACGCTTACCGTAACGCGGGCCCCAAAGCGGCCCGTAATCTTTTTGTACTGCCATTTCACGGCCCGGGCAAGATGAGCAATCGCAAGGATATCCTCATCGGTTTCTGTCGGCAGGCCGATCATGAAATAAAGTTTTACCTGGGACCAGCCATTTTCAAAAGCCGCGCCCACCGCATCCATGAGATTTTCTTCTGTAACTCCTTTATTGATCACATCACGCATGCGCTGGCTGCCGGCTTCAGGAGCAAAGGTCAGCCCACTCTTACGAACGGCCTGAACTTCCTGTGCCAGTTTTACAGAAAAACTGTCAATGCGCAGACTCGGCAGGGAAACGCTCACCTTGTCATCCTTGAATTCTTCCAAAAGATCCCGTACCAGGGGATCCAACTGAGAGTAGTCCGCCGTACTTAGGGAGAACATGCTCATTTCGTTGTATCCTGTTGCCGGTACCAGTTCGCGGGCCAGTTTCTTGACGTTCTCCGGTGTTCGTTCCCGAACCGGACGGTAAATGATGCCTGCATTGCAGAACCGACAGCCGCGGGAACAGCCGCGGAAGAGTTCCAGCATGATCCGGTCATGAACCGTGTCTCCATAAGGAACAATTGGATGGGTTGGAAAATCAAGATCGTTGATATCCGGTTCCACCCGCTTATAGACCGTTGCCGGAACGCCCGGTTCATTGGGTGTCACAGACTTGATGGTCCCGTCAGCATGATAGGTCACAGTGTAGAAACTCGGTACATATACGCCCTGGATCCTAGCCACACGGCGCAGGAATTCCTTCCGTCCACCGGGTTTTCCTTCTGATTTCCAGGCCCGGTAGGCATCGGAGACTTCCACAATGATGCGTTCCCCATCGCCAAGCATACAAAAATCCAGGAAATCAGCCAAAGGTTCACTGTTAAAGACACAGGGACCGCCAGCACAGACAAAGGGATCATCAAGGCCGCGGTCCTTGGCCCAAATGGGAACCCCGCCTAGATCCATCATATTCAGGATATTGGAATAGCTCATTTCATAAAGGAGGGTAAATCCTACAAGATCAAAATTACCAAGACGGCGGCTCGTTTCAAGGCTTTCCAAAGCAATCCCGCGCTCTCGCATCTTGTCTTCCATATCCACCCAGGGCGCAAAGACCCGTTCAGCTTGGATATAGGGCTGTTTATTGAGAATGGCATAAAGGATCTTAAACCCCAGGTAACTCATGCCAATTTCATAGGTATCAGGAAAAGCGAGGGCAAAGGAAACCTCGACCTCGCTTTCCGGTTTGACGATGCTGCCAAATTCCATTCCCGTATAACGGGCTGGTTTTTCGACAGCACTGAGGATATCAATCGGTAAATCCTTGTGCATAGGGCCTCCTTACTAAAATCTCAAGGTCTTGGGATGAGCATGGATATTCATTAAAAGAGCCACCATGAGCATATTGGTCGTAAGGGAACTGACACCATAGCTCATAAAGGGCAGCGGAACCCCTGTTACGGGCATAACATTGCTCGTCATGCCCACATTGACCAGGATATGAAAGGTAAACATAGAAACAATCCCAACAGCAAGCAGGGTTCCAAAATCATCGCTTGCATGAAGGGCAATCGTGATGCCCCTGACGATGACAATCAAGTAGAGAATCAGGATCAGTGTCACCCCAACAAACCCAAACTCTTCGCCGGCCACGGCGAAAATAAAGTCCGTGTGATTTTCAGGAAGAAAGTTAAGCTGGCTCTGGGTTCCATTAAAAAGACCACGGCCAAAAAAAAGACCGGAACCAATAGCAATCATGGACTGAATGACATGGTAACCACTCCCGTACGGTTCAAGTCCGGGATTGAGGAAGACGCGGATCCGGTTTTTCTGGTACTCATGAAGCATGTGCCAGATAAGAGGTGCTGAAGCAAGACCCAAACCGCCCATGATGAGAAAATAACGGATCCTGAAGCCGCAGATGATCATTGTACCTAAGAGAATCGCCATAAAGACGAGGCTTGTTCCTAGGTCAGGCTGACGCATAACCAGGAGAAAAGGAACAAAGACATAGAGAAAAACAGGGATCCAACTGCGAAAGTCCGTTAACGTCGGCAGCCGCGATTCCACAAAAGAGGACAGACAGACAATCATGATAGCTTTGGAAAACTCACTGGGCTGAATGCTGATGGGGCCCAATTGGAGCCAGCGCTGCGCACCTAAAGCACTTTTCCCGACAACCATGACGGCAACCAGCATAACCAGATTGAAAATATACAGAGGTTTGGCAACATGTTTTAAGATGCGGTAATCAAAACGCATCAGGTAACCGCCCAAAATGAGGTTCACGATAACAAAAAGAGCCTGCCGAAAAACAAAGCGGTAGCGATGGGGACCGGGAATATTGGCATGGGTAGCACTGGCAATCAAAACAAGGCCGATAGCAATGAGCAGCATGACGCTCAAAAAAAGGACCTTATCCACGTTCCGAAAATACTTTTTAAAGGAATGACGCATGCTTTCTCCTCACTTACCCTTTCTTCTTCGGGGTCGTTTTATCTTTCGAAGACCCGCTGCCGGGCTTTTTGACACCCGGTGTCGTAAAGGCATATTCCAAGATAGACTGAACAATAGGCGCGGCTGAAACCGACCCATAACTGCCCTGCTCCACAACGCAGACCACAACAAGGCTGGGATTCTTGGCCGGAGCATAAGCAATGAACCAGCCATGGTCCCTGCCATGGGGGTTTTCTGCCGTACCGGTCTTACCGGCCACATCAACAGGCAGGGATTTTAGGGCCGATGCTGTCCCACCTTCTTCCGTCACCGCTCGGAGACCGTCCTGGATAAGGTCCAAGGTTTTCTGGGAAACCGGCAGACTACCTTCTTCCTGCGGTTCAAAGCGTTCGGCTACACTGCCGTCGTCGTTGATGATCTTGCTCACAAGATGGGGCTTGTAGCGCTTTCCATCGGTCGCCACAGCCGCAAGCATTTCCGCAACCTGCATGGGTGTTGCCAAGGTAAAGCCCTGACCAATGGCTGTATTGAACGTATCGCCCAAGTACCATTCGTCTTCAAAGACCTTTTTCTTGTAAGCCGGGGTTGCAATAAGGCCTGAGGCCTCCCCATGAAGGTCAATCCCAGTTTTCTTCCCAAAACCGAACTTTTCGGCATATTGGTCAAGCAAATCGATGCCGAGGCGATTGCCCATTTCATAGAAATAGACGTTATCCGAAGCGGATAGGGCCCGTTTGAAATTGATCCATCCTAAGGCTTCACCGCCAGCATTGCGCATATCGACGAGCCAGTGTCGGCCAGAGTCAAAGATGAGTTCATCGGGAGTAACTTTCTTTTCTTCAAGGGCTGCCGAACCCGTAACAATCTTAAAAGTCGATCCCGGCGGATATTCGCCGGCAATGGCTTTATCCGTCATAGGATGAAATGGATCCGTATTGATGTAGTTCCAGTTCTTTTCACTGATACCGTTTACGAACCAGTTGGGATCAAAACCAGGTCGGGAAACAAGGGCCTTGATTTCCCCGTTATTGGGATCAAGGACCACGACGGCGGCACCGCGGGCTCCAATGGCTTTGAGCTGCCGGTCGACGGCGGCTTCAGTGATACGCTGGAGCTTAGCGTCAATAGTAAGCACCAGCCCTTGACCAGGCTTTGGTTCCACCTTGTCCATGACCTGGATAACGCGGCCATTGACGTCGACTTCCTCTCGGTAACTGCCGTCCGTACCGCGCAGGTACTTATCATAATAGCTTTCCAGGCCAAATTTACCGATGATGTCACCTGCTTTGAGGTTTTCATAAACACCCTGTTCGATTTCATATTCACTGACTTCGCCCACATACCCCAAGGCGTGGACAGCCAGTTCCTTATTGGGATAAGTTCGGACAGGCTGGACCTCAATCATGACATCAGGCAGGTAGCGCAGGTTTTCTTCTACTTTGGCGACCACGTCGGGCGGTGCGTTGCGCACAATACGGATAGGTTCTGCCGAACCGCCATGGAGATTGATGGTTTCCTTGATCTTGTCCACAGGAATATGGACCAGTTCCGATAGGCGCTCGATTGTTTCATCCCTGTAGCCCGTGTTGCGGTGTGCCAAGGAAACCATGAAACCGGGCTGATTATTGGCCAGTTCCTCCCCATTACAGTCATAGATGATGCCCCGCGGCGCAAGGATCCGCGTGTAGCGCGTCCGATTACCCTCGGCTTGACGGCTGTAGTAACTGCCCTTGATGATTTGCAGATAGAACATGCGGCCAATCAAGAAAAAGACGATGAGGGCAGAAGCGACGAGCATGAATTCCAAGCGATACGCATATTTTTTATTCAGCACGATGGTATCCTTCCTCACTCGTTACAGATGATAATAATAGGAATGGCGGCGCAAGAAGCGCTCCTTGACCTTTTGGTAGATGACCCAAACAAGAGGGGCCATAATGAGGTTCCAGCCAATGGAACGCAGTGTCCAAAGCGCAAAGGGGACAAAAGGCATCCAGCGATGGAGCACGACGCAGAGAAACAAGCCCCGCACCACACCCAGAAGGAGCGTCACGAGTGCGGTTAGAATCATATAAGTAGGCATCCGATCAGCAAAGACGTTCATACGGTTGCTGCCAATAAAAGCACCCACCAAAGCGCGTGTCACCAAATGATAGCCAAAATAGCCAAAAGAGACCACATCGAGGAAAAGCCCCATACCAATTCCATACAGGGCCCCTTTGCGGCCTCCTTGATCAAGGGCATAGAGGATAAGCAAAAGAAGAAGAAAATCAGGAGAATCATACGTGGTAAAAAGGAGGAACCAATGGGTTTTCAAGGAAAAGAGGAAGAGATTAAGGAAGAGCCACAAGAAGGTGTTCATCGGCCAGCTCCCCCTTTAATGTTCTTATTAGGATCTTTTCCCTCTTCGCGGAGAAAGTCAGCAAAACCGGCATAGTTCGTAATGACAAGGGCTTCTTCCAGATGGGTATAGTCCACAGAGGGAATGATTGAAGCCGTTTTGGTCAGACCTCCCGGATCCATCTGAACATCTTCCACGGTGCCAATGACAAGCCCCTCTGGATGATAGCCAGTATATCCGCTTGAAACAATTGTATCACCAGGGAGCACATCCGCGTTCCGGGCAAGGTTGCGCATTTCAAGGGAAAGATCGGGGCCGGCAACACCATTTACAATCCCGGCGGCCCTGGAATCACCGCGCAAGTTAAGCCCTCCCAAGCTGCTCCGCGAACTCGTAATCAAAAGAACCTTGGACATATGGGGATAGACCGCATCGATGATGCCAATGATCCCGGAAGCATTGACGACAGGCATATTAAGTCGCAGCCCCTCATCACTGCCTTTATCAATGAGGATAACATCCTTAAAATCCCCCATGTCCCGGCTGATGACCTTGGCCGGCATGAGTTCGTATTTGGGATGGAGCTCCTTGAACTTCAGAAGTTTGCTGAGCCGTTCGTTCTCTGCCTTCATGGCAATGAGTTCCACATTGTTCTGACGCAGGTCGTCGTTCTCCGTCTTGAGTGCCGCATTTTCTTTCTGCAGCGTCCCTTTCGACGTAAAAAAATCCGATACACTGCGGGCGCCAGAAGCGGCCCCACCGACTATGAAATTGATGGGTCTTACAAGGGTGGCAATGGCCGAATTGACCACAGTAAAACGTGAGAGGGCATCAAGGATGATTCCGCCCACGAGAAGGCCAATGACCACAAAAATGGCCAGCCTAATTTTTCTTTCCTGCATCATGCTTCTACTCTTCCTTATTTATGACTCTTGGCAGGATGGTTCTTCCGCCGGAATGAATTAAAGTTGCGTGCGGCCCTACCCGTACCGAGGACAACACAAAGAGGTGCATCGGGCGCAATCCGTACGGGCATGCCCGTATCACGGGCCATGACCCGGTCGAGATTGCGCAAAAGAGCTCCGCCGCCCGTCAGGACAATGCCCCGGTCCATGATATCGCTGGCAAGTTCCGGCGGGGTCATTTCAAGGGTGGTCTTCACCACATCGATGATTTCACGAAGGGGCTCGTAAAGTGCCGGCAGAAGTTGATTCTGGTTTATTGCAAGCGGCTTGGGAAGGCCTGTAAGCAGATCCCTGCCCCGGATTTCCATGGCCTGGGGCTGTGTACTTTCAGCAAGGGAACCAATTTCCATCTTCATCCGCTCAGCCATTGCGGGACTGATCATGAGATTGTACTGTCTCCTGATATACTGAACCAGAGATTCATCAAGGGCATCGCCGCCCAATCGGAGCGTCCGGGAAAGGACAATCTTTCCCATGGAGATGACCGCCACTTCCGTTGTACCGCCGCCCAGGTCCACCACCATGTTTCCCGCCGCTTCCCGGACGGGCATATCAGCCCCCAATGCAGCAGCAAGGGGTTCCTCAATAAGATAAGCGTCCCGCGCGCCGGCTTGAGTTGCCGCGTCGATGACAGCCCTGCGTTCCACGGCTGTGACACCGCAGGGAACGCTGACAACAAGCGTGGGCTGAACAAATTTACGCCCACGAAGTGCTTTTTTGAGAAAGATGCGCAGCATCGCGGCAGTTACATCGAAATCAGCAATGACCCCATCACGCAAGGGACGAAGGGTTTCAAGAAAATCCGGTGTCCGGCCTTCCATCTGTTTGGCTTCGCTGCCAACAGCCAGTATCCTGCCCGTTTTTTTATGGCGCGCTACCAAGGAGGGTTCCCGGACAATGATGCCATTTTCTTTTGTATAAATCAAAGTATTGGCTGTTCCCAGGTCCACGCCCATGGTGGAAGACAGGGAGCCGAACAAATCAAACACGCATGATCCCTCTTTCTTTATAACTGATCCGCATCTTTAAAACTGTAGTAGATTCCATCACCAATAATGATATGGTCCGCCAGCGGAATGTCCATCAAGCCCCCCACTTGAGCCAGGCGCTCTGTCAGACGGATATCGGGACGACTGGGCATTGGGTCCCCGGACGGATGGTTATGGACAAGGATCAAGGCAGACGCATGATGATGAAGGGCGGTCTCGAAGATTTCCCGGGGATGCACCGTTGCCTGACTGGCACTGCCAACAAAGACCTCTTCGATTCCCAGTACTTTTCCCTTGGCAGAAAGCAGAAGAGTCAGGACATGTTCCTTCACTTCATAGCGAAGCCGTTCCATAACCATACGGGCGGCATCGCCGGGACATCTGATCCGGTCTCCTTGGCGGCTTGTTTTTTCCGCAAGGCGACGGCCCAATTCAAGGGCAGCGACAATGACCGAAGCCCGAGCTGGGCCAAGTCCCTTCACATGGGTGAGTTCCTCAATCCTTGTCACACGGGCCAATTGGTCGAGATCCATCTCCCTACTGGTCAAAAGTGAAGCGATTTCAAGGGCCGATGCACTGCGCGTTCCCGAACCAATGAGAATGGTCAATAGTTCCGTTACGCTTAGGGCCTTGGCCCCTTTTTGCTTAAGCCGTTCCCGAGGCCGTTCCTCGCGAACAATTTCGTGCATGGAGCAGTGTTGTGTCATCTAGTTTCACATCCAGTTCATCGAGTGCTGTAAAAAGAGTGGCAAGAGGCAGACCAACAACATTGCTGTAGGAGCCTTCTATGTGAGGAATGAAAAGGGCGGCCGCCCCTTGGATCCCATAGGCCCCAGCCTTATCCATTGGTTCTCCTGTTCCAATATAGCGATGAATAAGCCTGTCCGTAAGGGGGCAAAACGTAACCTGCGTTGTCGTCACGGAAAGATGTTCTTTGCCGCCTAGGCTCACATAAAGACCTGTATGGACCTTATGGGTCCTACCGGAAAGGCGCCGCAACATGCGTACGGCCTCCTCCCGATCCTTCGGTTTGCCAAGGATGCCACGCTCATCAGCGACAACCGTATCAGCAGCAATAACCAGGGCATCTGGTGCCACCGCAGCCGCAACTTTCCGCCCTTTGCGAGCGGCATTTTCACGAACCAGGGCCTCTGGAGAAAGGGCTTCCGTCACTTCCTCCACATAGCTGTCCATCACAAGTGGATCCATGCCGACCTGCACAAGAAGATCCTTGCGCCGAGGGGACTTTGATGCCAAAATGACCTGCATGACAGCCTCCTTATAGATGCTGAAAGATCACAAGGGCCAAAATCATGCCGATGATGGCCACCAAATTGGGAGAAAACGTAAAGCCAAAGGTAATCTTGGCGATATAAAGGTCCACATCGACAGGGGGAATGTTAAGGACCTGATACTTATGGATCAAAAAGGCCGTACCAGCCCCAAAAAATTGAGACGCTTCAAGGAAGTTTCCCAAAAGACCGCCGATGATGGCACCGGCCGCAAGAAACAAGAAGAACCAGAAGCGATCCTTGGAACCAAAAGTCATATCAGCTTTCCACCCTTTCTTCCGGAAGCATGCCTTCCGTATAGTATCCTGTAACGGCCCATTGCTTACCGCGGCGGCTTGTGACATCCCGTTTAAAGGTTCGGGCATACTGAAATCCCAAAAGCCCCCAGACAATAGCGCCTATGAACATAGTCACGCCGAGGTCAAAGGGCAGATAGCGGGATACAGCACGGCCAAAAATAGCTCCCGCAAGAAGGGTCAGTAAGGGAATCCCACGAACGATCCATTTACCCTGCCGCTCACCAAGGGTCTGTTCTTCCACTTCCACATAGGTTCCTTTTTTCGCTTCACAGGTATTCCAGCAGTCAAGGATGCGCGGTTTTTCACCCTTTTTGAGGCCCCGTTCAATACGGACCTTGGCTCGTTGTCCACTGACTGCTGTCACAATTCCAATATAACGCTCCATAAAGGCCTCCTTATGCTCCGAAATCGAGAAACTGGCTGGGGTAACGGCGAGCCAGTTCGGCAATCATGCGGTCTGAACACTTAAAGAGCAGGCCGCAAAGTTTCTTTCCCTTCCGATAGACCAGGATGCGCTGGGGATTGGGATCAAGTGAAGAGTAACGATGGGTATAGCTGCCAATCTTCGTTTTCCTAAAGAAACTCTTCTTATAGTGGTTGCTGAAGCTTTCCATGTCGTTAAGGGAGATGGAAAGACGCCGTTCAATCCCTAAGCCATACATGATAATAATGAAATGACTGGGCGTCAAGGCATAGGTATAGGAAAAAGCGGTCCGCCACAGATAAAGCAAAAGGAACAAAACATTAAAGCCCCATCCCATGAGGCTGAAGCGGTATAAGGCAAAGGTGCGATACCCTTCATAGACCCAGAAAAGGGCAATGACAAAAAGGGTGACATACTGCAGGGTCCGGCGGGTTTCACCGATACCGGAGAATTCTTTCATTTCCTCGATCAATGGGAGTTCTCCTTTATAAAAATTGCTTATAGGGAACAATGGGTTCCCTTCCACGATAAACATTCTATATTATATCAAAAAATCCCTCGTTTTCATACCTTTTCCCATAGGAAAGAGTGCCTTCTTGGGCATAGAAAAAAGGACCGCTGCAGAAACCTGCAGCAGTCCTTTTATTGATGACAGAGAATTGTGCGTCATGCACAAAGTTATTTGGCCGCGCCAATCATGGCCAGCATGGTACCAGCCGCAACAGCCGTACCAATAACACCGGCTACGTTCGGGCCCATGGCATGCATGAGCAGGAAGTTGGACGGATTGGCTTTCTGGCCGACAACCTGGGAGACACGAGCTGCCATCGGAACGGCGGAAACACCGGCACTGCCGATTAGCGGATTGGTCTTGCCATGATCCAGGATGCACATGAATTTGCCGAAGATGACGCCAGCAGCGGTACCACCGGCAAAAGCGACGAGCCCCAGGAAAATAATCAGGATTGTTTGCGTCGTCAGGAAGCTTTCGGCCTTCATCGTAAGGCCGGTCCCCGTTGCCAGCATGATGGTCACGATGTTCATGAGGGCATTTTGAGCCGTGTCGGACAGACGGCCCAAACAGCCTGCCTCGGTAAAGAGGTTACCCAGCATGAGCATCCCAATCAGGGAGCATACGGAAGGAAGCAGTAAGGAGATGAAAATGGTGCAGACAATGGGGAATACCACTTTTTCGAAGTGGGAAACCGTACGGAGCTGAGCCATTTTGATCTTGCGGTCTTCCTTGCTCGTAAACAGCTTCATGATTGGCGGTTGAATAAGCGGTACAAGGGACATATAAGAATACGCAGCTACAGCAATGGCACCTAGCAGATGCGGAGCCATCTTGGAAGCAAGATAAATGGAAGTCGGACCATCAGCACCGCCAATGATGCCGATTGCAGCGGCTTCCCTTACGTTAAAGCCAAGAAGCATAGCGCCAAGAAGAGCCACGAATACGCCAGCCTGAGCAGCAGCACCAAGAAGCAAGGTCTTCGGGTTAGCAATCAGCGGACCAAAGTCCGTCATTGCCCCAACACCCATAAAAATGAGCGGTGGAAAGACTTCATACTTGATACCAGCCAGGATCAGCTTCATAACACCAGGATCGGTTTCAAACCCGGTTCTGGGGATATTCGCCAAAAGGCACCCGAAAGCAATCGGGGTAAGCAGCAACGGTTCAAAGCCCTTGACGATGGCCAGGTAAAGCAGGATGCACCCAACCAGGATCATAATGGCATTGCCCGCTGTAAAAGCCATGAAACCACTGTCCGTCAGGACAGATTTCAGAGCTACCAGAAAAGCATCCATAATCTAAACGTCCTCCTTTGATATAGGTGGCGTGAGATTAGAGAACAACCATCACGTCGCCAGTGGCAACCGTATCGCCAGCGCTGACGCGGACATCAGATACAGTACCATCTTCCGGAGCCATGATTTCGTTCTGCATCTTCATAGCTTCAAGGATCAAGAGGACATCGCCAGCTTCAACTTTGTCGCCAGCTTTGACGTTGACGGACAGAACCTTGCCAGGCATCGGAGCTTCAACCGTAATGGAACCGGCAGGAGCAGCGGCAGCTTCTTTCTTAGGAGCCGGAGCAGGAGCAGCGGCCGGAGCGGCAGCAGGAGCCGGAGCAGCAGCAGGAGCAGCGGCAGCAACAGGAGCAGCGGCCGGAGCAGCAGCAGGAGCAGCAGGAGCAACAGGAGCAGCAGCGACGGTGCCGCCGACTTCTTCAACTTCTACAGAATAAACCGTACCGTTAACGTTGACATTGAATTTTTTCATGAGAAAACCCTCCTTAAAAATGTAACTGAACTGTTTGCCTAATGGCGAATGATTGGTGAATAGTCCCTCTTCTATTCATCAAAAGTAGTGATGAGGCAGCGCCATCGGTTCCATCTTCCGTTTGTGTTCGGCAATGGCGGCCATGAGTGCTGCAGCAACTGCGTCATCCTCATCCTGGATTATAGCCAGGACAGCTGCGATGGCAGCTACCTTTTCTTCCTCTTGGCGCTTTTGAGCGGCATTGGAAGCCGGTTTTACTGGGACGGCAGCTTTCTTAGGCTGCGCTTTCTTTTTTTTTGTCGGATCGATCCAGTAAATCACTTTCATCAGGATTCCAAGGATGATCAACACACCAAATACGATGGTCATGTTGATGACCGCAATGAGCCAAGGATTCTCTGTCATGAATGTCACCTCTCTTTCCTTTTCGTAGGTAATGGTTTATATCAAAATCACAGAGGAATATTACCGTGTTTTTTCTTTGGCCGGTCTTCCTGCTTGGATTTTAACATACGCAGCGCTTTGATCAAGGTCGGACGGGTCGTCTTCGGTTCAATGACCATTTCGACCATCCCGTGTTTAGCCGCATAGTAAGGTGTTGCAAAGTTCTCGATGTATTCCTCCGTCTTTGCTTCGACATCTTCCTCATGACGGAAAATAATCTTAGCAGCTCCCTGAGGACCCATAACGGCAATCTCGGCTGTCGGCCAAGCAATGACGTGGTCGGCGCCAAGATCTTGGGCGCACATGGCAAGGTAGGCCCCACCATAAGCTTTGCGGGTCACAAGAGTAATCTTGGGAACCGTGGCTTCACAGTAAGCATACAGCATCTTGGCCCCGTGACGGATGATGCCGCCGTATTCTTGATCTGTTCCCGGCAGGAAGCCCGGTACATCAACAATGTTGATGAGGGGAATCCCGAAGGAATCGCAGAAGCGAATGAAGCGGGCCGCCTTATCGGAAGCATTGATATCAAGACAGCCAGCCATGATACGCGGCTGATTGGCAATGATGCCGACCGTACTTCCGTCCAAGCGGGCCAAACAGGTAATGATATTGCGGGCATACATACGATGCGGTTCCACATATTCACCGTTATCGACGATACTGCGAATGATCTTATACATGTCGTACGGCATATGGGACCCATCAGGAATGATGGTATTGAGTGATTCATCCATGCGGAACGCGCTGTCACCTGTATCATAGACCGGCGGCTTTTCCCGGTTGTTCGAAGGCAGGAAGCTTAAAAGATACCGGATCTGTTCCAAGCAGTCCGCATCGTTTTCCGCCGCAAAATCAGCCACGCCGGAGCGGGTGCTGTGCGTGAAGGTTCCACCCAGGTCCTCCTGACCAACATCCTCGCCGGTTACGGATTTGACGACTTCCGGACCGGTAATGAACATCTTGGAGCTCTTTTTCACCATGTAAATGAAGTCTGTCAGGGCCGGGCTGTAAACAGCACCGCCGGCACAAGGGCCCATGATGGCCGAAATCTGCGGAATCACACCGGAAGAAAGGGTGTTCTGCTTGAACATCTTCCCAAAGCCAGCAAGGGCATCCGTAGCTTCTTGAATCCGGGCCCCACCGGAATCCGCCATGCCAATGATGGGTGCACCCGTTTTTAAGGCCATGGCCTGAACCTTGGCAATCTTATTGGCATGCATCTCACCCAGGCTACCGCCTTCGACGGTAAAGTCCTGTGCAAAGACAAAGACTGTACGACCATTGACCGTACCATAGCCAGTTACAACCCCATCACCAGGCAAGTATTTCTTTTCCTGGCCGAAATTGGAGCAACGATGTTCCACAAATTTATCAAGCTCTACAAAACTGCCTTGGTCCAAAAAAGAATTGATGCGTTCACGAGCCGTCATCTTTCCGGAATCGTGCTGTTTGGCAACTCTTTTGGCACCGCCGCCAGCTTCTATTGTTTCGTAGCGCTGCAGCATATCATCGATTTTTTCTCTAGTAGTCAAATGCGATACCCCCTTATGGATCTGTATCGAAAATCTAAAAATTCATTAATTTACTAAATATTTAAAACAGAGTCATTGTAACATAAATTGCAAAAACTGACTAGTTGTTTTCACCAAATAGCCTATAGGAAAAAGCTTGCCCCCCCATGGGATTTTTCTTATATATCCAAGAAAGGCAATGTAACGGTTTTCGTTCAAGGCACTGCATTGTAGATGATAGCAAGATTTCTGACAACTTGCAAGCAAAGGGGAAGCGCATTTTTCCCACACGTTTTTCAAGCCCGCATGGGTTCTCATTCTCTTTCCCTTCAGCCCATAAGTTTTCTCAGTTTTGCCTTCAATATGAGTTGACACCCCAGTCGTCATTTCTTTCGAGATTGGCGCGACCGGATGATGCAGTCTTCCTCCTTGGCAAAGCCCCGAATGACATCCTCTGCAAAGATGCGGCAGGTTGGCGCCCCGCAGGCTCCGCAGTCAAGGCCGGGGAGCCGTTCCGCAAGGGCCGTCAGCCGCTCCATCTTTTCCATGGCCGTCCCAAAATCAGGGTCAAGGGGCGGAGCCGGTTTTGCCTGGAGGGACTTGATAAAGTCCTTGGACCTTGGGAAATTTTCACAGATGCGGGCGGCCTGCATCGCTTCCCTGCGGTCCTCCCGCTCCCGTTCATGCCGCAGCATGGCCCGTCTTTCAAGGTTCTTTGTCCCGACAAATTTATTGACGGCCACACTGGGCCCACCGACACAGCCACCGTCACAGATATAGCAGCTGACGTATTCAACGTCGGTGAGACTCCCCAACGTAATCTGCTTTAGGACCTCATCCACGTCTTCCGGTCCGCTCACGCTGAGTCCATGACGGCATCCCGTAGAAAGCAGTTCTCCTCGCTCGGTGCCCCAAAGCAGTTCATAGCTGGTTCCCACGAGAGCTTGGGGCAGTTCATTTTTTTCTTTCCGGATCTCACTGATGACAACGGAAAGAGGTCCATAAAGGGATGCCAGTGTAAAAGAGCCGGTTACGGCCGTATGGGCTACATCCACCGACTGATGGATATTCGTGCCCTTCGCGGGACAGGGAGAAAGGAACCATATGCCTACATCCTCCGGCACCAGATTCAAGCGCTTCATGGTTTCACGCCGTACATAGATAGCGGCCGCTTCAGCCGGTGCAAGGGCTGGAACAACGTGACAGATGAGTTCCGGATATTTTGTTTGAATCAGGCGGAGCACAGCAGGACAGGCAGAGGAAATCACAGGATAGGACCCTTCATAGGAATCAAGATAGGCTTCGATTTCCTCACTGATATAGTCCCCGGCAAGGGGCACATCAAAAACACTGTCAAACCCAATTTCCTTGAGTCCCTGCCAAAGGATGGATGCAGAAATGTTTCCATCAAACTGGGCATAGAAAGACGGTGTTGCCAAAGCAATGTTGACCTTGTAGCTTTTCAATTCCTCCAAAGGTTCCACCAAAGCGGCAATGGCTCGGGTCGGACAGCAGCGGATACATTCCCCACAGTCAATGCAGCGGTCGGAAATAATGACCGCTTTGCCATCCCGGACCCGGATGGCCTGGACAAGGCATTTCTTGACACAGAGGAGACACCCGGTGCAACGGTCCTCTTCGACACGAACGGAATTCAAATAGGAACGATCCACAGAGGGTCACCTTCTTTCTCGTTACTGACAAAGGAAGGTCATGATGACCGTAGTTCCTTCCCCTACCTTTGTCTGGATTTCAAACGCATCGGATACTTTCTTCATATTGGGAAGACCCATGCCGGCCCCAAATCCCTTGGCACGGATTTCTTCCGAAGCCGTGGACCAGCCTTCCTGCATGGCCTTCTGTACATCCGGGATCCCCGGACCATGGTCGATGACCCTTACAGTAATGGCTTTCGGCGAAAAATCCGCAAGGACCTTGCCCCCGCCGCCATGGATCAGACAATTGATTTCCCCTTCGTAGGTTCCAATGGCAACGCGGCGCACAAGTTCCGGCGAGAGCCCCAGCTGCTGGAGCATTTCCTTGATGGAAATTGACGCCGCACCGGCCCGTTCGAAATCGTCTTTTACAACAGGATATTCCTTTTCCACGTCAGCGACTCTCCGCATCCTTCGCGGTGCAGCCTCGCAGTCCCAGACTGTAGAGACGGCCACAAGCTTCGAACATGGTGCACTTCGTGTAAAGAACGGGGATATCCTTTCTCTTGGCGGCCATGAGAACATCGCTTTCAGGATGCTTGTCACGAACAAAAATAATGGCAGCAATATCGCTGACATCAGCCGTACGGACAACTTGGATATTGAGAAGTCCCGTCAAAAGCACTGCCTTGTTCTTGGCATAGGCCAGGACATCACTCATCATATCACTGCCGCAGGCCATTTTTACTTCCCGGTTCAGGAGATTTTCCCCACTGGCCACTTGGGCATCCAGGACTTCCACTGCTTGTTTCAAAGTAATCATGTTTTTTCCTCCTCTTGGTGATCAATCAAATCGCGTTAGGAACGTCGTGTAATACAAAACAGACTTTCCAGCTGCTGCCGTTCCCAAGCATCCCGATGGGAGTCAAGGGCCTGCAGCGCTTTGGTCGCATAGCTGGACATACTTCCCGGGTAATGGATACTGATGGAACGTTGGGGATACTGATGCTTGATCAGGGCAATCGCCATATAGACATAGCCCGCTTCCCGGGGATTATTCATCTTACTGAGTTTCTGCACAGCATCATCTAGGAAGCACTCAGCCTCCTTTTCCTGCTCCTTGCGCATGGAAAGCAGCGCCAGATAGGCTTCCACGATTGGATGGCGCCAGCAGAAATTATAACGGGGGAAGAGTTCATAGGCCTGGCGAAAATATTTCTCAGCCTGCTCATAACGACCCATGGCATAACAAACGACACCGGCATTACAGGAAAAGACAACCCAAGAGCTGTAGGCATCCTGGTCCCGTGCGTATTCCATGGCCTTGTCATAGTAGTCAAGGGCTTCTTGGTAACGGCCCATGCCGCGCCGGATTTCACCCAAATAATTATAGGCACCAGCAATATTCAGGGCATACCGCCGCTGGACGCTCTGGGTCACCATGAAAGTGGAAATTGATTCCTTGAGGAGCCGTTCCGCTTCAGAGAAATTCCCCTGCATGATCATGTTAAGCCCTTTGAGACGAAGGAGAATACCCATTTCCTTATGATAGTTGCACTCATCGGCTACATTGAGGGCAAGTTCCAGATAGTTCCGCATCTCTTCCGTATTGCCAATCTGGATGTCGTAGTAAATCATCTGCTTGTAGCCCATAAGGAGATAATCGAGATTTCGCACCTCGGAAGCAATCTCCACAAGGCTCAAGATGTTCCGGACCCCTTTTTCATATTCACCGGTCTGGATATAATGGCGGCCCATAAGGTGCAGGTAAGTCATATCAAGGTCCTTGACCTCACTGGTTTCCCCATAGGTCCGATGGATGGTGTGCATCATCTCATCGACTTCACTCACCAGTTCATCCAGGTGCAGTTCCAAAGAAGAGCTTTCAAGCCGGCTTTCTTCCACACCGCCGGTCACGTCAAGGACAGGAAACAGTTCATTGCTGAAATTGAGGTAATACATGAGGGTCTTGAGCTTATAGCGCCCTATGTTCACCAGTTCCCCCGACTCCTTATAGTGATATTCCAGATGGCGATAGATCCGGATATCCTGAGTGGAATGAGTGAGTCGTTTTTCCCAAAGTCCGGCCACGTAGCTATGAAGGATCCGCCATTTTTCCGGTGAAATCTGCTGTTTGACATAACTTGCCAGTTTCTGCTGAATGATTTCATAGAGCACTTCCGGCTGTTGGGGAATGGCCTTGATAAAGCCTGTTTTTTCCAGAACTTCCAGGCTTTCCAGGACCTGAAGGTTATTGAGGTGCATATATTCCGAAATCATGGCCAGCGGCGCGCCGTCGTAGAAAAGAGCGATGAAGTCAAGAATCTTGCGCTCTTCATCGGACAGAGCAGCACAGCCATTGCGGAAAATGGTTCGAACATTTTCCGTCAAGTTGTCGAGGCTCCCCGTCGTTTTCAAGGCCATAAGGTATTCCTTGAGAAGAAAAAGATTGCCCTCCGAATCCGCAAGGAGTTGACTAATGATGTCGTCTGTAAGGGGAACGCCCGGTTGGGAGGCTTCACTGACAGCCTTGACCGTGTCCTTCGTCAAGGGCAAAAGCTCCACACGGTGCACTTTTTCATACATGGAAACGGTTGAGACAAATTGCTGAAAGTCCTTGTCCTCACTGCTGCGAGCCGTGAGAAAAAAGAGGAAGCGATGGGATTTTTGATGAAGGATCAGGCTTGTCAGAAGCGACAGACTGAAGGGATCCATCCACTGCAGGTCTTCAAAAACAATCACGAACGGTCTTGCAGCCGCCACTTCTTCCAAAAGGGAATAAAAGGTATGGAAAATGGCATCAAATTTCAGCATTTCCTTGATTTCGCCAAGACCTGATTCATGTCCATCCGTCACGTCAAACTGTGGAAAAAGTTTGTAGATCCGGTTGGGATCGATGGTGGAGACCCGAATATGTTCCTTTTGGATCAGGCTGCGCAGCGCATCAAGGATGCTTGTCCACGGACGTAGGAGAATATTGCGTTCCGGCTGAAAGCAATTGGTCTGGACGATAGCAAATTCCGGAGGCAGCTGATCCAAAGCCGCATCTTTCACAAGGGTCTTGCCGCTGCCCGCATTGCCATAAAGGAATATGGCTGTGTTTTCCCCCGCCCTCACAAAGCGATCCAGTTGGTTCCGAAGCAGCTGGGTTTCTTTTTCCCGCCCCAAAACATTCGGTCCCAGGCTGCTCAAGGTGGAATGTCCCTTGGCTTCTTTTGCCGAAGCCTCCTTCATCATGGTTTCAATTTCCGGCGGTACGCTGCTCTGGAGTTCTTCACGGAAGAGTTTTTTCATCTCATCGTAAAGCTCCAACGCCTGCCGCATATTGCCCTGCTCACAATAAGTACGCAGCAAGAGGATATAGATGCTTTCATCATAGGGGTTATGGGTAATGAGCTGCCGGCCGTAGCGCGTGACTTTGGCCATGTTGCCAATGGCAACAGCTTCCTTGAGCTTTTGAAAAAGAACGTCCAGATAAAGGCCTTCAAGACGGTCACGTTCCGTAAGATACCAGGATTCATATTCCGGGGAATCCTTCACATAAAAACCTTGGAGGAAACTTCCTTGGTAAAGGTCCAGCTGGTTGCCCGGGTCCCTTTCAAATTCCGTAACGTCCACCTTAAAGTCAATGTCCGGATTGACCTTGATAATCGCCTTCCGTGGGGAGACAAAGACATTGGGTCCCAAGAGCTTTTTCGTTTCATAAATGGCATTGCGGAGATTTTTCCTAGCAATGGCATCGGATTTATCCCCCCAAAGGATTCCACTCAGCTCATCACGCATGACCGTTCCTTTGACGAGAATATAATATACGAGGGCATTCACTTTATTGTACGGAAAAAAGACTTCCTGCCCATCTTTTTTGATTACTGGTGCGCCAAAAAAACGCGCCTCAAGAGTATGCGCCATGATCCCTTTCCCTCCAATCATCCGGCACGCATCCGCATCAGATGTCATTACTCAAAGTCTCCTCCATTATAATATAAAAACGCCGATATGACAAAGGAATCCGGTCGTAACGTTGGCTTATTTCCTACCGTTTCCGCAATTTGCAGTTTGGATGATCGAAGCTTTTCCTTACGTCTTTAGAGAAGCAGCATACAAAAGCCTTGCGCCGCGCAAAAAGGCAAAAAAGGAAGCTCCCACCCGAAAGCAGGAGCCTCCTTTGATTAAACGGAAGCCGTATGAACGAGCTCACCTTTCTTGATGACTTTTTCTACAATGTTGACGCCTGTATGATAGGGGAGGAACTTATAGGAAGGATATTGAAGAATCGTCAGATCTGCCTGTTTACCGACTTCAATGGACCCAATCCGGTCAGCTCTCCCTACGGCAGCAGCCCCATTCAAAGTAAGGGCCGTAATGGCTTCCTCGGCCGTCATATGCATATAGATCACAGCCAGGCCAAGCATGAGCGGTACGGAGAAGGTAAAGCCGCTTCCCGGGTTGAAATCCGTTGCAAGCGCCACGGCACAACCCGCGTCAATCATCTCCCGAGCCCGGGCAAAAGGTTCACGCAAGCAGAACGCGGTCGTCGGCAAAAGGGTCGAAACGACACCATTTTCAGCCATGGCCTTGATGCCTGCATCGGACGCGTGAAGGAGATGATCTGCACTTGTGGCTTTAAGTTCACCAGCAAGTTCCGAACCGCCAAGGGATACGATCTCATCTGCGTGGATCTTGAGCTTGAACCCCATCTCCCGGGCTTTCTTAAGGTACTGACGGCTTTCGTCAACGGAGAAAACCCCTTCTTCACAGAAAATATCGCAAAATTCGGCAAGGTTTTCCTTTTTGACAACAGGCATGACTTCCTTTAGGAGGAAATCCAGAAACGCTTTGCTGCGCCCTTTATATTCAGGCGGGACCGCATGGGCCCCAAGGAAGGTAGAAACCAATTCAATCGGCTGGGAAGCATTCAGCTTCCGCGTCACATGAAGCTGCTTGATTTCTGTGTCGTAGTCCTGCCCATAACCGCTTTTGGCTTCGACCGTAGTCACACCCATGGCGAGCATCTTCTTGAGATGGTCCATGGCATGATCGGCAAGTTCCGCTTCCGACGCTTCCCGAGTTGCTTTCATGGTGTTAATGATTCCGCCGCCGCGGTTCATGATGTCCATATAGCTCATCCCGCCCATACGCCAGAGAAATTCATCTGGACGATATCCGCCAAAAACAAGGTGGGTATGGGAATCAACAAATCCGGGGAGGACCGCTTTGTGAGCAGCATCGATCTGGTTTTCCCGGGGAACTTCCTTTTCCCATTGGGCTGGGTCACCAATTCCTTTGATGATTCCATCCTCGATAAAGATGGAAGTATTTTCATAGACCTTGACATCACCCATTGCCTTGCCAAAGCAGGCCGAATGGCCTTGGGGCGTCACAATTTGGGATGCATTGCGAATCAATACTTTTTTCGTCATAGTGGGCTCCTTTTTCAGAGGGGGGGAGAAGACTCCCCCATCATATCGTCAAAGAGATTGCCGCCTTAAGGCAGCAATCTCCCGACCAAAATGATGAAGTTGAAGAGGAATTGAAGGGAAACTCAATCTTTGATGACATGAGCCGTCGGATATACCTTGGCAACAGCCTCCTTGACCTTCTTATCATCAGCCAAGTAAGGAATCGTCAGGTGCCCAATCCCAGCGCGGGTACCATTGAATTCAACAGCCGTTTCCATAGCATGTTCGTTGCGGGCCCAACTGCGGCGGGCAACCCCGCTCATAACATCCCAGCTCAGTGCGCTGCGAATGATTTCATCAACTCTGTGGCTGCCGTCAAGAACAAGGCCGAAGCCGCCATTGATGGCTTTACCAATCCCGACGCCGCCGCCATTGTGGAGGGCAACAAGGCTCATGCCGCGGGCCGCGTTACCCGCATAAGTTTGAACGGCCATATCAGCCATAACGTTGGAGCCATCTTTGATGTTGCTCGTTTCACGGAACGGGGAGTCCGTACCGGATACGTCGTGATGGTCACGTCCCATCATGACAGGACCGATTTCACCTTTGCGGACCAGTTCATTGAACTTGAGGGCAATATTGACACGGCCGATTTCATCCTGATAGAGGATACGGGCCTGGGTACCAACGACCATCTTGTTCTTTTCAGCGTCGCGGATCCAGATGTAGTTATCGCGATCTTGATAGCGACGGTTCGGATCGATGCAGCTCATGGCAGCCATATCGGTCTTATGCAGATCTTCCGGCTTGCCGCTCAGGCAGACCCAACGGAACGGGCCATAGCCGTAATCAAAGAGCTGCGGTCCCATGATATCTTCGACATAGCTCGGCCAAATGAAGCCGTCCTTATCATCAACGCCGTTCTTGGAGATTTCCGTTACACCGGAATCAAAGACAGCTTTCATGAAAGAGTTGCCATAGTCAAAGAAATAGATTCCTTTGCTGGTAATGCGTTTCAGTGCATTGTAATGGGCATGGAGGGTCTTATCAACGAGTTCACGGAAATGCTTGGGATCTTCGGCAAGCATCTTCGTACGTTCTTCAAAAGTCAGGCCCTGCGGGCAGTATCCGCCGTCATATACGTTGTGGCAGCTGGTCTGGTCGGACACAAGGTCAACATGGACATCATGGTCAGCGATATATTCAAGAAGGTCGACAATGTTCCCATGATAAGCGTAGGCTTTGCCTTCCTTTTTAGCCATTGCATCCTGAGCCAATTTGATGACCTCCGGAATGGAATCAGAGACTCCCGTAATCCAGCCCTGATCAAGACGGGTCTTGATGCGGGATGCATCGACTTCAGCAATGATGGCTGCGCAGTTAGCAATGATAGCCGCCTTGCCCTGAGCGCCACTCATACCGCCCAAGCCGCTCGTGACAAAGAGTTTGCCGCCCAGGTCCCCATCTTCTGGAATCCCCAGTTTCATACGTCCGGCGTTGAGGATCGTATTGAAGGTCCCATGGACAATCCCTTGAGGGCCAATATACATCCAGCCGCCAGCAGTCATCTGACCATAGTTGGCAACGCCCATTTCTTCGGCGATTTCCCAATCATGGAGGTTATCATATTCGCCAACCATGATACCGTTGGAAATAATGACACGCGGAGCTTCCGGTTTAGAACGGAAGAGGCCCAGGGGATGACCGGATTCCATGACAAGGGTCTGATCCTGTGTCATTTCTTCCAAGTAGCGTTTGATCAGAAGGTACTGCATCCAGTCATGGCAGACGGATCCTGTTTCACCATAGGTGACCAGTTCATACGGATAGAGGGCAACTTCAAAGTCCAAGTTGTTGTCAATCATGACCTGGAAAGCTTTGCCTTCCGTGCATTTTCCTTTATATTCATCAATTGGTTTGCCATAGATGCGGCCTTCCGGGCGGAAACGATAGCCATAGATACGGCCGCGAGTCGTCAATTCTTCGAGGAACTCTGGGATGAGTTCATCATGATATTCTTCAGGAATGTAGCGCAGGGCATTTTTCAGTGCCAGTTCAGTCTGGGCAGGGCTGAGGCGGAAGCCGCGGTCAGGGGCTCTGCGGATGCCTTCCTGGAAAGGTTTCTTCGGAGGAAGTCCATTGGGGAATTCCAGTTTGATTGTCATTGCCTTTGCGATATCAGCATTTTTCATGTCGTAACCACTCCTTCTTTCACACGATATCCTGATGAACGGGGCTTTTCCCCCATCTCGTTTACGACCTCATTCTATCGATTCATCATCTAAAAAACGTCGAATTTGAACAGTCAAAGAAAATCATTTTAAAAATATTTCCGACTGTTTTTTGACGGAAAAACGCTTCACCGTCAGAAAAACCGTCCAAAAAGGAAGTACTTTTCCGCCTTATGAACAAGAGCAGCCGCCCAAGGCCGCTGCTCTTGTGTAACCGATAACTCCGGTTCAAAGTATGGATCAGAAGAACTTGAGGTCTGCCTTATCTTCAACGGCTTCAAGGATGTCACCACGCTTGACGACGTCCGTAATCTTTTCGAGTTCCTTGAACATTTCAATATCCTTATCATAAGCGATGAAGGCATTGGTCTTACGAACCGTGTCGTAAGCAGCCTGTGTACCATCACCCAGTTTGAAGCCTTCACCAGCACGCAGGTCGATAGCTTGGCAGGCGGCGAGGATTTCCGTTGCAATCACGCGGCGGACGTTGAAGCAGATTTCTCCCGCTTTGCGGGCTGCCGCAGCGCCCATAGAAACAAGATCTTCCTGATTTTCGCAGCTTGGGATGGAGTCGACCGATGCCGGATGGGCAAGAACCTTGTTTTCACTGACAAGGGCAGCGGCTGCATATTGGGTGATCATGAAGCCGGAGTTCAGGCCCGGATGAGCAACGAGGAAGGACGGGAACCCACTGAGGGAGTTGTTGATGGTCCGTTCCAAACGACGTTCCGAAACGTTGGCAATTTCCGAAAGACCAATACCAAGGAAGTCAAAAGGAAGGGCCATCGGTTCACCATGGAAGTTGCCTCCGGAGATGACTGCGCCATCAGGCAGGACAATGGGGTTATCCGTAGCGGAGTTGATTTCGATATCAACCTTTTCTTTGACAAAGCCCAGGGCATCCTTGCTGGCGCCGTGGATCTGCGGTACGCAGCGGAGGGAGTACGGATCCTGAACCTTCAGTTCCCCCTGATGGGTAACGTAGGTAGAGTTTTTCAGGAGGCTGCGGATGTTGTAGGCCGTATCAAGCTGGCCGCGATGAGGACGGATCGTATGGAGCCGTTCGTCAAAAGCATCAATGATGCCGCGGTTAGCTTCCATCGTAAGGGCAGCAGCGATATCACTCTGCTTGAGAAGGAGCATGCCATCCCAAAGGGCGAAGGTACCCATAGCCGTCAGGATCGGAGTCCCATTGATGAGGGCCAGACCTTCCTTGGCAACAAGGCGGATGGTCGGGATCCCAGCGCGATCCATGGCTTCCTTGCCGCTCATCAGTTTGCCCTGATATTCAGCATCACCCAATCCAAGCATCGGAAGGACCATATGAGCTAACGGAGCAAGGTCACCGGAAGCCCCGAGGGACCCTTTTTCGGGAATATAGGGATGAACACCCTTGTTGATCATATCGACGAGAACATTCAAAGTTTCCAAACGGATACCGGAGTACCCTTTGACCAAAGCATTGGCGCGGATCAGCATGGCAGCGCGGGTCACTTCACGGGACAGGGGATTGCCATAACCGCAGGAATGAGTGCGGATGAGGTTTTCCTGGAGCTGGCTGCAGTCTTCCTTGGAAATGGAAACACGGCAAAGGGAACCGAACCCGGTTGTCACCCCGTAAACAACTCTTTCATTATCTACGATATCATCGATAAGGGCACGGGAAGCCTTGATGCGGTCAATAGCGTCAGGATCGACCTTGATCTTGGCGTCGTAGCGGCTGACAGCCACCAATTCTTCGAGGGAAAGGTCATTTCCGGTCAGGACTACTTCTTTAATGTTCTTTACATCTTTCAACAGCATTGTTCGTCATCCTCCTTACAAGATAAGCACATGGTTTATGGAATGTATGGATCCAGCATTACAAAAGAGAGAATTTCCAAAGGAATCGGCTGCCTCTTTGCAGGGAAGGGGCAGCCGGCCAGGTAAAGCCTTACCCGAGAATCATGGCGCCAATGACGCCGCCAATCAGCAGGGTAATATCGTAGAAGATAAAGGTAGGTACACAGGTGTCCCAAATATGGTTGTGCTGACCATCTGCATTCAGACCGGACGTCGGGCCCAAGGTAGAGTCAGAAGCCGGGGAGCCAGCATCACCCAAAGCGGCAGCAATACCGATGAGCAGGATGATGGAGCCAGTCGAGAAACCAAGTTTGTAGCCCATAGGAATGTAAATGGAGGCGACAACCGGGATGGTCCCGAAGGAAGTCCCAATCCCCATAGTGATGAGCAGCCCAACAAGGAGCATGACGATAGCACCGCTCAGCTTGGTGTTGATGACAGCCGTCGTCGCATTGACAAGGGATTCCACAGAGTGGGTTTCACGAAGGACCTGAGCATAGCCAGCAGCTACGAGCATAACGAAAGCGATGAAGCCCATCATGGCAACGCCGCCATCAACGTATTTGTCGATTTCTTTCCATTTGATGGCACCCGTAAGGATCATGACAAGAAGTCCACAGGAAGCACCAATCGGCAGGGATTCGAAATGAAGCTGGGCAACAAAGGCAACGATGGCAGCAGCAAGGGCCTTCCAGCAATCAGCCGACATCTTGACATCTTCTTCGGAAATTTCATTGGCACCAGCAATGGGCAGATCTTCATATTCACGGTCTCTCGTGCCATAGAGCATAACGGCCAAGACAAGACCCACAAGCATGGAAGCACCGCCGATCCACATAACGGAAGAAATATCTCCAATTCCTACATCCACTTTATTGGCAACCATCTGATCTTTGATGATGGTCATGAAAAGCAGACCAAACCCAACAGGCAGGGAAACATACGGAGCTTTCAGGCCGAAGGTCAGTGCACAGGCAACGGCACGGCGGTCCAGCTTCATTTTGTTCATAACGTGCAGCAGGGGCGGGATCAAGATAGGAATGAAAGCAATATGAACAGGAATCAAGTTCTGGGAGAAGCAGGCAAAGAAAGCAATGGTGAAGCAGAAAAGGATCTTCTTTGTGCCGACAGCCTTTGCAATCTTGCGGGCTGCAATATCAGCCAACCCGGAGCGGCCAATGGCAACGGCCAAGATTCCCAGCAGAATGTAGCTCAAAGCCGTTTCCGAGTTTCCCCCCATCCCAGCAATAAGGGTGCTGAATGTCTTGGGAAGATCCATGCCGCCCGTCAATCCAGCAATGACACAGGAAATCAGGATGGCCAGCAGTACGTTCATTTTCATCAAGCAGAGGGCAGACATGACAACAACAGATATGACAATTGGGTTGGTCAAAATATCCATGTAATCCTCAACTCCTTTTCATTTTGGTTTTTCCGTACCAATCAAATCATCGGGAAGCTGCCTGCTCAACTTCCTGTTAATTTACGTTTTCATTTTAGTCAGTGTCTGACAAAAAAACGTCAAAAAGATTTTTGTTGTCAGTTATTTTTCTTTTCTGCAAAAAGCCGAATTTTTTTGACGAAAGACAATGATATACCACGCTAAAGCACTTTTACCGTCACAAAAGGCTCACAGAGCCATTATTTCTTTATAACTGCATTCTGTATACAGTTTATCATTTTAGATGATTTGCTTTTTCTCAAATGTAAAATTACGAATATAATAGGTATTACTTATATTTTTATTTATATCATATCGAATAATAAAGAGTTTATTTTCTTTTCTATTTTCCCTCTTAATTTTCTTTAAATTTTATAAAGTCCATTTTTACTCCCTTATTTAGCATTTTTTCGTTCTGGATGCCCATACACGTCATAAGTAATGGTGCCCCTTTTTCCATATAGAAGGAATGTTTCATCAATCAATGAGTAAAAAGAACGTAAACTTTCTCCTTCTCCCTGCTTTTTATACCGCTCCCAGCATATCACACAAAAATAGGACCGCAAAGAAATGAACGCATCATTTCTTTGTGGTCCCGTATCAACAGTCGTCCTCTGTTTCAGTTCAGTTTCTTTCCCATCCCTTTTTCTGCCCAGTCGATGATCCTGCCTTCATGGATCATATCCCGCAGCCACTCGATATGGGGATAAAGGAACATATCATTTTCCATGACGGGTACTTTCTTGCCAATTTCCGCTAAAATCCTAGCAGACGCTTTTCCCCGCTTGATACCAGGTTGAACAAATGGCTGGGCCTCATAAACAGACAGGAGTTCAATGGCAAGGATATATTCAAGTTTTTCTGCTGCAATGAGCGCTTTTTTGGTTGCATTATACCCCATGGCCACGTAATCTTCTTGATTGCCGCAAGTCGGTGTATTGTCAATGCTTGCCGGGGTTGACAGGATGCGCATTTCGTTGAGAAGACCAGCCTGGGTATATTGAGGAATCATAAGACCGGAATTAAGGCCCGGATTTTTGATCAGGAACCATGGATGACCTGAAAGACTGCCATCAATCAGACGATTGTTTCGCCGCTCCGACATCTTTGCCAGCATGGTGGCTGCGATAACAGATGAATCCATGGCAAGCCCGACGTAGGAAGAATCCGGATTGCAGGCTGAAATAACGTCAGCGTCCTTCTTCCCTGGCCAGATAATTGGATTGTCGCAGCAGGAATTGATCTCCGTTTCGATGCTTACGAGCGCGTCGTTCAATGTCTTTTTTGCTGCTCCATGAAGCTGGGGAATACAGCGCAGCGAAAGGGCATCCTGAACCCGGCTTCCTGCCGCCTTTTTGATGACAGCAGAATCAGCAAGAAAATTTCTGACGTTTTCCGCTGTTTTTCCTTGATCTAGATGAGGGCGCACAGACATGACCCGCTCATCAAAAGCATTCATGACGCCCTCGAGGGCTTCTACACTCATGGCGCCAATAACATCAGCCGTTCTGGCCGCCTTAAGGAAATCATAAAGAGCGATGGCTGCCATTGCAGTCGGTGATGTCGTTCCCGAAACGAGCGCAAGCCCCTCCTTACTTGATAGTTCAAGAGGAGAAAGGCCGACTTTCTTAAGCGCCTCCGCACCAGATAAAAGCTCCCCGCCTGACCACGCCTTCCCTCGCCCCGTAAGGACAAGGGCCATATGGGCCTCAGGGCTTAAATAGCCGACACTTCCCTCCCCCGGGGCCCAGGGGATCACTCCGAGATTGAGGCACTGCCGGATCTGCTCCAATACGCACAGGCGCACACCGCTATAGCCCTGTCCCAAGTTCTGGAGCATCATAAGCAGCGTGCCCCGTACCACTTCTTCTGAAAGGGGCGCCCCCACAGATGTCGAATGGGAAAGGATGATATTGGTCTGGAGCTGGGCCGTTTCCTTCTTATCGATGGCTTTGGTGCAAAGGGCACCAAAGCCGGTTGTCACCCCGTACATGACTTTTTCTTCATCCACCCATTTTTCCACCAAAGCCCGGGACGCATTGACCCGGTTTCGATAAGTTGCCGAAAATTCCACCTTGGCGTGACGGCGAACAATGTCTATAAATTGATTGAGGCAGAGGTGTTTGCCCAGACAAATCGCTCCCATACGATCACTTTCCTTCCCTTTCTACTTGGTCAACACTGTCTACAATATCCTTTTTCGTCTGATTGTCGAAGAAGAAGACCTTGACAGCAGCCAGTACCTGAAGAATAAAGATGGCTAGAACCACAAATCCCCCACAGGCTGCAAGGAACTTGACCCCGTCAACTCCTTGGGCACCGCCGCCAAAAGCAACCATGATGCAGGCAATGGCGCCGATGGAAACGCCCCAGACCACCTTCTGCCAAAGAGCCGGTTCCTCATCGTGACGGGCACCAGCCGTGCAAAGTGCGGCAATCGTCGTGGACATCGTATCGGCCGTCGTAGAGAAGGCAGCGATGAGTGTGACAATGATAACAGGAACCAGGAGCGATCCCAAAGGAATTGCCTGAAGGAAGGTCCAGATCCCAGCCACGGCGCCGCCGGTCTTAATGGCCCCTACGATGTCAACACGGCCGGAAAGCTGCCAATCAAGAGCGGTGCCGCCCCAAACGGCAAACCAAACAAGGCCAAAGACGGCCGGCAAGATCCAGTTGATGAGCAAAAATTGCTTAACGGTGCGGCCATAGGCGATCATGGCAAAGAAAATCCCCATGAGCGGTGCATAGGCAATCCAAATGGCCCAGTCATACATGGTCCACCAGGTCACAAGCGCCTTGCCGCCTGCAATATAGGGATCAAGCCCCCATGTCCAAAAACGGTCAAGCCAGTAGCCCACACCTACATTGGCTAGGTTCAAGATATAAACCGTCGGGCCAATGATAATAAGCAGGAAAAGCAGCAAATAAAAAATCTTTGTCGTCAGGTTGGCCAGCCACTTGATTCCCCGATCAATGCCAAGAACCGAAGCAATTGTGAACGTCGCCGTAATAATAGCCGTCAGGATGATCCAGACAGAAGGACCCTGACTGATACCATAAGCGGCGGTAAGGCCAGATCCAACAAGGGCAAGGCCCGCGCCTAAGGAAGCCGCAAGACCAAGACCAATGGCTAGGACGGAAAGAGTATCGACAACGGACTTAAAGACGCCTTTTGTCACCTTTTCCCCGAATAAAGGTGTTAGGGAAGCAGAGACCGAAAGTTCTTCATGCCGATTGTAATACATGTAGGCAATGATCACACCGCTCAAGGCATACATGGCATAGGGAATGAAGGTCCAGTTATAGAAGCAGCGGGCCATGGAAAAAAAGACAGCTTCTTGGGAATAGGGCTCAATCCCCGAGCCTTCCAGTTCACCATAGATATTTCCCAAATAAATGATAGGTTCATTGACACCATAGGTAATGAGGCCAGTTGCAATTCCACCGGTAAGCGTCATGGCAAACCAAGCGCCAAAGGAAAATTTTGCCTTGGCATGGGGCCCGCCGAAGCGAATCTTGCCCAGGGGAGAAAATGCCAAGATTGTAATGAGGAGCAACGTCCCTAAAGCGACCCATTGATAGAGCCATCCAAACGTTTCCAATGACCAGCCAAAAATAGCGGACGTAACTTTTGTCAGCCATGCATTATTGACAACACCTAAGATGGCGGCGCCGCCAATCACAAGGAAGCAGGGAATGAACACATCCCAGCGTACAGCTCTTTCCTTCTTTCCATCCATGATCTTTCAACCTCCAAGGGCACATACAAGGTTTTACCAAGAAAGCGGACGGGATGCCCCATGACCCTCCCTCTTCTTTTGGCTAAGTCAGCCATTTCTTTACTAAAGTATATTGCAAAAGCCATGCCAACTAAAAAAAGAGTTCAGGGGTCTGCCAAGCCAATAGGTTCTGTTACTTATCTTGCAGATCTTGTACAAAAAGCGCTTGGCATGAATTCATTTTCCCATCATTCCAAGCGCTTCCTACTTTTTTCTTAGAAGAATTTTTTGCAGCAAGATTTTCTGGCGCCAATATTTCTATTTATCTAATAGCCTATCCCCGCTTTCCGTTTCCTGGAACTTCTTCATATGATACTGGAAATTTTGCCGCGTAAGACCTAGGGCCTCCGCTGCTTTTGTTACGTTTTTCCCGCAGGATAGATAGGTATTCCACAAAAGGTTCCGTTCAAAATCGTCCATTTGCTCGGCAAAGGTCCTTCCCACTGCTACAGGAACCGGATCCATCTCTTCCCGTCCGGTTTCCTTTCGTTCCAAAGGAGCGGAATGACGCAGAAAATAAGAGGGAAAATCACGTTCATCGAGTATGCCATTTTGGGATACACTGATGGCATAGCTCAAGATATGAAAGAGTTCCCGCACGTTGCCTGGCCAATCATGTTCCAAAAGACGGCGCCAAAACTTGGACGTTAGTTCATGGATGGGCTGAGCCGTCAGATGTGGATGGTGGTCGATAAAATATTGGACGAGCTCCGGCAGATCTTCCATCCGTCTGCGGAGAGGCGGAATTTCAAGGATAAGGGAAGATAAACGATAAAAAAGATCCTGACGCATCTTCCCCTCTTGACTTAAGCGATACACATCCTCATTGGATGAGGAAAGGATCCGGACATCAATGGGAATAGAACGGGTACTTCCTATCCGCTGCAGCGTCTTTTCCTGCAGGACGCGGAGCAATTTTGCCTGCATGAGAGGACTCATGGAGTTCACTTCGTCGAGAAACAAGGTTCCGTGATTTGCCGCTTCGATGAGACCAATCTTATCCGTGGCGCCTGTAAAAGCACCCTTGACCGTACCAAAGAGCATACTGTCAATGAGGGTTTCCGGAAAAGCCGCACAGTTCACGGCGATAAATTTTTCCTTCTTCCGGGAGCTATATTGATGGATGCTCTGGGCAAGGATTTCCTTTCCCGTCCCCGTTTCCCCTTCAATGAGGATGTTCATGTCCCGAAGCGCCATTTTCTGGGCAAGGCGAAGGGTTTCCCGAAGAACGCTTGAAGACCCGATAAAATCGTCAAAGGTGTAGTGGACATCACTTTTGACGGTAAAATCTTCTGTCAGATGCCGCATCAGGATGGCTTCCACTTCATGAAGAACCTGTAGCTGAGTCTTGACAGACTTCATGTCCCGCTCCACGGAAAAGGCCCCAATCAGACTGCCCTTTTCGTCAAAGACAGGTTCTGCTTCTACAACGGTCATGAGCTCCTTTCCAGTCGTTGACTTGTAGGAGTCGTAGCGGTGATGGACGGGATTTTCGCTTTTAAGAGCTGTAAAGACAGAACTGTAATCCGGATCCAAGGAAAAAACATCAAGGAGAGCCTGTCCTTCCACACTGTCTTCAAGGGGAATTCCCAGGAAGCGGCGGCTCGTTTGATTGAAAAAGGAGATGCCGCCGCTTTTGGTGTAGAGCTGGATAATATCCGGTGAGGCATCGAGAGCAGCAGCCATGAGCTTTTTTTGAATGTCTTCCTTCTTTATAAGGAAACAAGTTCCCTGGGGGATACCAAAGGAAGTATAGCCATACGTTTCTCCTTCATAGGAAAGGGTCATATCCTTTGCATTCCAAATAAAGCCTGGCAGGCTCCCCACTTTCTGACCTACATAAAAGGCCGCGTCCCGCTGTCCAGTCCAGGCCATGCCAAAAAATACCTGAAAAATAACACCGTCACCGCCAAGAAAAATGGCCAGGTCAAAGATTGATGTCATAGGCTCACCTCTTTTTGCATTGTTTTTTTCATTGTAACGGGATTTCCAATTAAGCACAATAAAAGAAAGGCGGAGAACCCGTTTTTCCATACAAAAAGAACTGCCGCAACCACTGCGGCAGTTCTTTTATTTTTAGAGATTGACTTTGCCAAGAAGGGCCTGTTCCTTCCCATCGACTTCTTTCTCGATGGCGGCCATTTTACCATTAAGGTCATCTACAAAAGTCTGGTCCTTAATGCTTCCCAAATTAATCTTGACATTAAGGAAGGCACCGCGGACAGCGGCCCGAGTGTTCATCGCAGCCACGGCACCGTCCGTGACAGCATTGGTGTTACCGCGCGTAATGACCACATCAGCCAGGGCAAAGAGTTCATTCGCCGTTTCACCAACTTTAAAAGGAACCAGAGCAGCGCCCTTAGTGGCTTCTTGGATGGCTTTGCTGCGAACAGCCTTTTCCTCGTCCGACCCTTTAGGCATCCTGAAGGCTGCCATGATCTTATTGAAGGCATTGCTGTCTTCGTCAATGAGGGCCAGGAATTGATTCTTGAGGGAAGCTGCTTTTTCAGCCACTTCCTTCATTTCCTTTTCCACAGCTGCATATTTTTCCTTGCCAAGGGTCAGATGAGCGACCATTTCGATGAGGGCTGCAGCAGAAGCCGCATTCAGGGCAGCAATGCTGCCGCCGCCCGGTGCGGGAGAAGAAGAACTCGTTTCCTGGACGAATCCCTCCACCGTCATTTTCTTTAATTCCATATCTTGATTCCTCGTTTCCTACTGTTATGTTAGAAGAGACCCGAAATCTTGCCTGATGCATCGATGTCCATATTGAGAGCAGCCGGCTTCTTCGGCAGGCCTGGCATGACCATGATATTGCTTGTCTGGCAGACAATGAAGCCAGCCCCATTGGAAACACGGACATCCTGGACAGTGATCCGGAACCCCTTGGGTGCCCCCAGAAGGGCCGGGTTGTCACTGAGGGAGTACTGGGTCTTGGCCACGCAGATAGGCAGTTTATCAAGGCCCCAATCTTCGAGCAGTTTGATCTGTTTCTTGGCGTTAGGCGTAAAATCAACCCCATCACCGCCATAGACCTTTGTCACAATCGCTTCAAGTTTATGCGGAATCGTATCGTTTACATCGTAGAGTTCAACCGGTTTGGACGTATCATGTTCGAGCAGATCAACCAGCTTGTTTGCCATGTCGATACCGCCTTCGCCACCTTTTTCCCAGCACTCGTTGAGGCTGACATCCACACCGTAGCTTTCGCATTTCTTAAGGAGCATATCGATTTCGGCCGGTGTATCCGTAGCGAATTTATTGATGGCAACCAGGACCGGCAGTCCAAAGCCGCGCATATTCTCGACCTGTTTGGCAAGGTTCGTAAACCCATCGCTGACAGCCTGGACGTTTTCCTGGGACAGTTCCGTTTTCTTGACGCCGCCATGCATCTTGAGGGCACGGATTGTAGCAACAACGACAACCGCGTCAGGATACATATTGCCATAATGGCATTTGATGTCAAGGAATTTTTCAGCGCCAAGATCAGCACCGAAACCAGCTTCCGTAACGGTAATATCACCCAGTTTAAGGGCCATCTTGGTAGCAAGAAGGGAGTTGCATCCGTGGGCAATGTTCGCAAATGGACCGCCATGGATGATAGCCGGCGTATGTTCCAGCGTCTGGACGAGGTTCGGTTTGATGGCGTCCTTCATGAGCATGGCCATAGCCCCTTCGCAGCCCAATTGATGAACGTAGACCGGGTTCCCATCAAGGTCCGGGCCAATGACAATACGGCCAAAGCGTTCCTTCAGGTCTTCAATATCATGGGCCAGGCAAAGGATAGCCATGATTTCGGAAGCAACAGTGATCATGAACCCGTCTTCGCGCACAAAACCGCAGGGTTTGCCGCCTAGACCGACAACAACGTGACGGAGGGCTCGGTCGTTCATATCCATGACGCGGCGCCAAGAAATCTGACGGGCATCGATCCGCAGTTCGTTGCCTTGATGGATATGGTTGTCAATCATGGCAGACAACAAATTATTGGCAGCCGTAATAGCGTGCATATCCCCCGTAAAATGCAGATTGATATCGTCCATAGGAACAACCTGCGCATAGCCGCCGCCAGCAGCACCGCCCTTAATTCCAAACACAGGGCCTAAGGAAGGCTCGCGGAGTGCTACGATGGCTTTTTTGCCAATCTTGTTAAGGGCTTGGACAAGGCCAATGCTCGTTGTGGATTTACCTTCCCCAGCAGGGGTGGGCGTGATGGCCGTTACCAGGACCAATTTCCCATTGGGTTTCTTTTCCAAGCGTTTCAGTACATCAAGGGAAATCTTTGCTTTATAGTGACCATATTGTTCCAGTTCTTCGGGATGGATGTCCAGTTTTTCAGCAATCTTACTGATTGGCTCCATAACATTTTTTTGTGCAATCTCGATATCGCTAAACACGATAGTTCCCCCTTCCTAGATACGGGCCGCTTATTCTTCTGCATCAAGCAGACGTTTTTCAAGGATTTCGTCCATATCGAAGTTTTCGATTTGGAGATAGTACTCAGCTGCCATAAGCAGGCTCTTCATAGGAACCGTCCCAATGACTTCAGAACCAGCTACGGCAACGCCATAACGGCGGGCTTCCATCTTGACCATTTCAAAGGCGCGGTAAACAGCGGTCTTTTCATAGTTGACAAGGTTCATGGAAACCTGGGTCATGTTGCGGTCTTCCAGCTTCAGGCCAATGGCCTTGACATAGTGAAGACCGCCGCCGATATTGCGGACTTTCTTAGCAATGGCTTGAGCGATTTCAACATCCGGCGTATGCAGGTTGACGTTGAAAGCAATGAGGGGAACGCGGGCGCCAACGGCGGAGCAACCGCTTACAGCGTTCATTTCGCTGGGGCCATAATCCGGTTTCCATTCCGGTTCCTTGATCTTATCAAAGAAGCCTTCGTACTGGCCTTTGCGGATCGTAGCCAAGTTGCGCCGACCTTCACTCGTAGCGGCATCTTCATAAAGATAGACAGGAATGCCCATTTCACCATAAGCCTCACCGACCTTGTTGGCGATTTCGACACATTCATCCATGGTTACGCCCATAACCGGTGTAAAGGGAACAACATCAACGGCACCAAAACGAGGATGAGCCCCATGATGTTCACGCATATCAATCAAACCAATGGCTACCTTTGCCATATTGATGGCAGCTTCCGTTACCGCTTCAGGAGACCCGATGATGGTAACAACGGAACGATTGTGGTCAGGGTCGCTGGAATAATCCAGGATCTTCAGCCCGGAAATCTTGCGGGCTTCATCAACAATCTTTTCTACCTTTGCTTTGTCACGGCCTTCACTGAAATTCGGAACAAATTCAACCAACTTTTTAGCCATTTGAGCACCTCCATAAGATTTTACCTGTTATGTCCGTTCCCCAAAGGGACGGCTTTTTTCTGAACGACTTCATTCTATGATGGGACCGACAAAGAAACGTCTGAAAAATAAAAAAAGCGAAAAAAACTTCTTTTGACTAAAATTTGACGGTTCCACAATAGCATGGAAGCGACAGCACAGCAGGGCTGTTCCTGCTTTTCAATGGTTACCATAAAGAAACGAGGTGTCCCGATGACAGTATCAGTAATTTCCAGAAAAGACGCCGTTTCGACGACCTGGTCGGGCGGAACGACAACTGAATTCTACCTATTTCCCCGTGATGGCTCCTACAAGGAACGTCGCTTTGACCTTCGCATCAGTTCCGCGACGGTAGACCTTGAAGCATCCGATTTCACCCTTCTGCCGGATTACCATCGCATCATTACGCCCCTTGAAGGAGGCTTTACCCTCACCTACAAAGAAACAGGGGAAAAGGTGACCCTTGCCCCCCTGGAAGAAGACTTTTTTGATGGAGCCTACCATACCCATTCCATCGGAAAAGCCATTGATTTCAATGTCATGTATAAAAAAGGCATGCATGCCGCCTATAGCGTCATCAATGCGTCAAAAAAATTTGGTCTTGCCGATTTCCGCTTTCTTTACGTTCCCTTTATAGACGCAAAGGACCTCACGGGAAGTACCCTGAATGAACACTCCTTGACGCGGGACACGCTCTATGTCAGCGATGACAGGTCAGATGCCTTCGTCCTCGCCCTCAAAAAGCCGGTTTCTCTCATTTATGTTTCGGTTCGCAAAGCCTAAAGGAGCGTCAATGAGTCCCTTCACACTTTTCCGTTCCGCGGTCTGCGCAGGCTTTGCCATCGGCCTTGGCGGGGCGGTATACTTACAGCAGACCAGTAAGGCCTTGGGCGCCCTGCTCTTTACGATTGGTCTATTTGCGGTCTGTGAATGCCGGTTCCATCTTTTTACAGGCAAGGTCTGCTATGCCCGGGAACGGTCTTGGCGCAGCTATTGGGAGTACCCAGTCATCTTAGGGGGCAATTTTATTGGTGCCGGCCTGATGGCCCTCCTGCTGTCAGGTACGCGGCTTTTCAGTTTTACACAAAAAGCCGCAGCCGTCCTGATTGCCGTCAAGAATGCGGACAGTCTTGGTTCCCTTTTCATTCTGGGGTTCTTGTGCAACATCTTTGTTTTCCTTGCAGTTGAAGGCTATCGTTCCTTTCCACACGCCATTGGAAAATACGCCGCCATCTTTTTGGGGATTGCCGTCTTCATCCTAAGCGGCTATGAACACAGCATTGCCGACATGTTCTACTACTTTACAGCAGGCGCTATGGACCTAGCCGCTTTGGGACGAATCCTTGTCATTGCCCTGGGCAATACCTGCGGCGGTCTCATTTCCCATGAAGCCGTCCAATTTGCCCGCAGAGCACAAAAATAAAAATCCTGGAATAAAAAAACGGTGCTTACGGCACCGTTTTTTCATTCCAGCCCTTTCTGGTCTTTCATATAATTGACAAAATCCTCAAATTCCAGGGTCTTGTGGTTGAGCAGCTCGTCAATCCGCATCCGAAGAATGGGCTGCGTTGTCAGTTCCCGCGCCCTGACAAGCGCCATTTGCAATTTCCCGTTCCACTTCTTATCGGGCCAAGCCTCAAGGACCTCCACAGCCACGCTGCGGGCTCCTTCGTGGAGGGAGCTCAAGCACTCGGCAATAATGTCCCCGCCCCAAGGGGGAACACTCATAAGCCCTCGCAGAAGAGGAATGACAAGCCGTTCATCCTGAAGATATGCATCCAGATGAAGCATAGCAAAATCCGTGACCTTTTCAAGACGTGCCTTGCTGCCCGACTGGAGCAAATAGGGATAAAGGAGGGTTCGCATGGGATCTTTCTTAAGCAGGTTCCATACCTGGGTATGGATGTCTATGCCCAGGATATCTGCCAGCTGCAGAGGCAGGATATTGACGGATCCATCTTTTGAGAGGATTTCCTTGGGAAGGATCTTCTTCCAGTCCCGTCCCATAACAACACCGTCCAAGGTCCCCACATAAAGATGGCACTGATTCATGCTGAGATAATCCCAATTTTCATGATCGATCATTTCCTGCAGTTCTTCCCGAAGGCTCATGAGACCTGCCACTTGTTCGAGGGTCGTCTGATGCTGCCTAGCGTGTTCAAGAAGCCGTTCCAGAACGTGGCTATAGGAAAGAGGCGGCAGTTCGAGGACCTTATCCACCCCGCCTTCCACTGGCTGTGCTTCAAAATTGACTAAAAAATCGAGATAATCAACCATGGTGTGAAGCACGGCATCAAAGGTTTCATCATCCATCCGTTCTTTTTCAAGCATTTCGAGAAAATTGCTTTTCTCGATGACAAGAAGAGCCACTGCAGGATAATCAACCGTGAGATCACAGCCATGGAGGAGAAGCCAATGTTTTTCTTCCGGCGTAATAAAATCATAGGTCGACATAGCACAGACCCGACCCCAGCCCCGCGTATGGGTCAAGATTTCCCACAGGTCCTCATTTTCAAGGAGATGCCCCAGTTCCAGGGCATAGACCACAAAGCTTGTCAGTTCCTCACAGCGGGCAAGAAGCATGAGATCCTTGTGGAGGCGTTCCACTTCGTTCAGGTTCTCCTCGTTCAAGAGATGAAGACCGGTCACGGTAATGGCAAGTTTCAGGACCTCCGGGGCAAAGGCATGATAGAGCCAGCGATGGCAAAGGTTCCAAAGGGCGTCAGGGATTTCCTGCGTGGACAACAGGTCGACAAGGTAATCATTATAGATAATAAATGGAACGCTCGAGATGGAAGCATAGAGCTCCTTTTCAGCCTTGGAGTCGGGATTTTTCGCATACGCCGCAAGGGCTCCGGCGATAACAGAGCCCACCTCTTCCTGAGGTCGGTCGGGCATGCTGGCCATGTAAGAGTCGCTTGTTCCCGGTTCCCGAAACAGGACCGCATACGTGTCGACAAAATTTTGATCTTCAATGAGGTCGGGATCAAAATACCCTTCCTGATCAAGGTGATCTTTTATGATTTGGTAGAGACTGCTCTCTTCCTTCCAAAATTCCATAGTGTTCCCTTCTTTTAATCGGAGGATTCCCTCGGCTTTCCGTAGGGTAGTTCGCTTATTATATCACACTTGTCCCCGTTTGTCAGAAGGCGTCGTTTCAGAAAAAAAGCCCCGTCCCTTGCAGGGCAGGGCCAGCTTATTTTTTCACGCCCCTTCTTGGGGGCTGTTGGGAACTTGTTCGGCTGCAGCAGAGGCTGGGTCCGTTCCTTTCAGGATGGCCATGAATTCATCGCCCGTAATGGTTTCCTTCTTCAAAAGATACTGGGCAAGTTCATCCAGCTTCTGTCTATGGGTCTCAAGGATAGTCCGGGCCTTCTGGTGGGCCTCCTTGACAACTGAAAAGACAGCTTCATCAATGCGGGCGGCCGTTTCCGGCGCGCAGGCAAGGGAGGTATCACCACTCAGGTAGGCATTATTCACGGTTTCAAGGGCGACCATATCAAAGTCGCTGGTCATGCCAAACCGGGTAATCATGGCCCGAGCAAGTTTTGTTGCCTGTTCAATATCATTGGACGCACCGCTCGTGACCTTGTTGAAGACAACTTCTTCAGCAGATCGTCCCCCTGTCAAGGTAACAATCTTGTTGAAGAGTTCCTCTTTCGTCATAAGGACCTTTTCCTCTGTGTCAACCTGCATAGTATACCCCAAGGCACCGCTCGTCCGGGGAATAATGGTGATCTTATGGACCGGTGCCGATGCGGTCTGACTTGCAGCCACAAGGGCATGGCCAATTTCATGATAGGCAATGAGCTGCTTTTCCTTCTCTGAAATCACGGCACCCTTTCTCTGGGCCCCGGCAATGACCACTTCCACAGATTCTTCAAGATCCTCTTGGATGACTTCCGTACGGCCCATACGAACGGCGCGAAGGGCAGCTTCGTTGACGATATTGGCAAGTTCCGCACCGGAAGCACCGCTTGTAGCAAGGGCAACCGTATGATAATCCACATTAGGGGAAATCCGCACATCATGGGAATGAACCTTCAAAATGGCTTCCCTTCCCTTAAGGTCCGGCAGTTCCACGGGCACACGGCGGTCAAAACGGCCCGGCCGCAGGAGGGCCTTATCAAGGACTTCCGGACGGTTGGTCGCGGCAAGGATAATGACGCCCTTGCTGCCGTCAAAACCGTCCATTTCAGAAAGGAGCTGGTTCAGGGTCTGTTCCCGTTCGTCGTTGCTGCCAAAGGCGCCATTATCACGCTTTTTGCCAATGGCATCGATTTCATCGATAAAGACAATGCACGGAGCCTTTTCCTGAGCTTGTTTAAAGAGGTCGCGGACACGAGCTGCCCCCATACCAACGAACATCTCAATGAATTCTGAACCGGAAATAGAGAAGAAGGGGACCTTGGCCTCGCCGGCAACAGCCTTGGCAAGAAGAGTCTTACCCGTACCGGGAGGGCCTACAAGAAGCACGCCCTTCGGCATGGTTGCCCCAATGGCCTGGTAGCGGGATGGGTCATGCAGGAAGGACACGATTTCCTGAAGGGCTTCCTTCGCCTCGTCTTGACCCGCTACATCCTTGAACGTCTTTCCCGTCTGGGCTTCAATATAGACCTTGGCATTGCTCTTACCAAAGCTCATCATATTGCCGCCGCCCAGTTTAGGGCCCAAAAACCGCATGATCAGCTGACCAATGACCATAAAGAGCAGGAAGGGGAAAATCCAGTTGTTGAAAAATTTGGTCAACGGCGAATCCTCCCGAGGGATAACCTGGGAAAACTCCACATTAGCCTTGACCAAACGATTGACAAGTTCTGGATCCTCAACGCGGCCCGTGACAAAGATTTCATCTTTACCATCCTTGTTGCACAGAAGGGCGATGCGGTTCTGATTGATTTCTACTTTGGAAGCCTTGCCTTCATCAACCATCTTCAGGAAGTTGGTATAAGTAACTTCCTGGACGCGAGGTTTAAAGAACATGGGCGTAATGATCGTATTGATAACGAGAATGATGAGGATGGCCGCAAGGTAATAATAAAAGACACGTTTGGAATGATCTTGATGAGGAGAATCATTCATAGTGATCACCTTCTTATTCTAAAAAAATAATATCATGGATTAAGACGTATTATATCATATGAATCCGCGCTTGTATACCCCATAAGGGTACTTTGCAGTTCACCGCGTAAGTATGACTCCTGGAAGGCAAGCAGCAAGACATTTTTCTGCGGGTCCACAAAGGGGCAAGGTCCCGAGGGTCCCTTCATCGACCCACACATAAGAGGGATCGGGCAAGCTGCAGGGAATCGTTCCTAAGTAGACCGTCATCTGCCAAATTTGATGGGTAAAGACATGACGATGGGTCCAGATGATCTTTCCTTCAACTGTTCCAAGCATCCGTTCCGCTTCCTTTCGGCTTTCCTTTTCCGTCTTGCCGAGGAAGGTCGGAAGCTCCCATAAGGAAGCAAGGAGACCTGTTTCCGGTCTTTTATGAAGAAGCAGGGCTCCTTGCTTACGGATGAAAAGACTTGTCACTTCATAAATGGTCGGTACCTTTTTCTTTTTGCGGACTGGCAGCTCGCTGGTCCGATTTTCCAGGAATGCGGTACAGAAATCTTTAAGAGGACAAGATCCGCAGCGCGGGACGCGGGGAATACAAATCGTGGCACCAAGGTCCATCAATGCTTCATTGAAGTCTCCCGGCCGGTCTTGAGGAATGACGGTTTGAGCGATTCGTCCTATGATTCGTTTGCCCTTAAGGGAAAGGATATCATCCGAGATCCCAAAAAGACGGGCCATTACCCGCAACAGGTTGCCATCTACGGCGGGGACAGCGTGTCCAAAGGCCATGGATAAAATGGCACCTGCCGTATAGTCACCGATGCCGGGCAGGGCACGCACCGCCTCCAGCGTATCGGGAAAAATTCCATGATATTGGAGGACGATTTCCCTTGCCGCTTTATGGAGGTTTCTAGCCCTAGAATAATAGCCCAGGCCCTGCCATAATTTGAGGACCTCCTCTTCAGACGCCTGCGCCAAAGCGCTTACGGTAGGAAAAGCGGCCATCCAGCGAACATAATAATCCTTTACGGTTTCCGTCCGCGTCTGTTGGAGCATGATTTCCGAGACCCACACATGGTAGGGATCACGAGGATGATTGGCTCGCCAAGGAAGGTCTCGTTTGGTCTCATCGAACCAATGCAAAAGGGCGGGAACCCACTCATTTTCGACTGTCAAGATGAACCTCCCGGAAAACGGCATCAAGGACCGTGCTGCCATCTTCAGCAAAAGCAATGGTGCCCCGAACCTGTTTATTCTGAAGAATCAAGGGAATCCACGTTTTATCCGCTTCCCACATGTCCTCATAAGGCAGGTCTTCCAAGGAAAACCAGCGAGGTTCCATTTCGTCGCTGGCTTCAATAGTACCGGTAAATTTCTTGAGTACATAGACCATGCCCCCATGGGACCAATTCCCATCAGACGGCTGATCAAAATATAGGTCTGCCACGAGGATCAGGTCCTTTTCCTCGGCAAAAAGACCGCATTCCTCAAATAGTTCCCGCAGGGCGCATTCCCGCATGGATTCGCCGATTTCCATCTTGCCGCCAAAGCCGTTCCATTTACCATAGCCCATACCCCGTTTCTTGCGGCCCAAGAGGATCCTGCCCTGTCCATCCAGGGGGAAAACCAAGGAAGTATCACGCATATTTGCTGCCCCCTTCACCTTTGAATAATTATCGAATGGAATGATTTTTCGCTTCCTTCTATCATACCACAGTTTAGGTGCCTTTGCCGGTTCCACCTTCATTTTACGTAAAATTTTTCCCAGTATAAAACCTCATTTCCTTATTATTTTTAGGTTTTTTATTTTTGCACTATTCATATTATTAAGTTTTTGGTAAAATAAGATTGGAACTGATACAAAACTTACGGAAAGGAGGTTCTTGAGACAGAGGGGAATTGTCTCATCACTTGGAACAACGTGCCTATCATGCTCATATCATCATCCAGATTCACATTTCAGAACAAGGAAATCCTCTTATGGACCCTTGTTCCATATGTACCCAAGGAGAGAAAAAATGTCTGAAAAAGAAAAAATGAACACACAGAACAAGAAAGAGATCAGCGGCTTTTTAAAAGGAGTTGAAATCATCGGCAATAAATTGCCCCATCCTGCCATGCTCTTTCTGCTTTTAGCGGTCATCGTCGTCATCATATCCCATTTTGTTGCTGCCCAAGGCGTCTCCGTCACCTATTTTGACGCCCGTGCCAAGGCCGAAGTCACCAAAAAAGCCGTGTCCCTGCTCACCCCGGATGGCCTGCGCTACATGTTCAACTCTGCAACCAAGAACTTTACCGGATTTGCCCCTTTGGGAACAGTCCTTGTAGCCATGCTCGGTGTCGGTGTTGCTGAATGGACGGGACTCTTCAATACATCCCTGAAAAAGCTTCTCATGAACGCTAACCCGAAGTTCCTCACCCCCATTGTGCTTTTTGCCGGGATCATGTCCAACATTGCCTCTGATGCAGGTTATATCATCGTTATTCCCATTGGCGCCTTGATCTTTGCCATGGCCGGACGGCATCCGCTGGCAGGGATGGCAGCCGCTTTTGCCGGCGTATCGGGCGGCTTTTCTGCAAACCTTCTCATCGGCACGACGGATCCCCTCCTGACCGGCATTACCAACCAAGCCCTCAAGGCAGCGGGAATTGATATGACCCTTGACCCAACCTGCAACTGGTACTTTCTGGCTGCTTCGACTTTCGTCCTGACCCTTATAGGAACCATCGTGACGGATAAGATTGTCGAACCGAACCTGGGCACCTACACCGGTAAATACAGACCGGACAACGCCCCTGTCACAGACCTTGAAAACAAAGCTCTCCGCAATGCCACCATCGCTCTTATCATTTACGTCCTGATTATGGGACTCCTGATGTTCCCAGCCAATGCCCTTTTCCGCAGTCCTGAACCAGATGGGGTCCTGACCCTCAAAGCCTTCCTTCATGACGGACTCATTCCAGCCATCCTGCTTCTCTTCCTCATCCCGGGCGCTGCCTACGGCTGGACGACGGGCAAACTCCGCACCTCACATGACCTTGTTGCCGCTATGACGGAAGCCATGAAATCCATGGGCGGATACATGGTTCTTGCTTTCTTCGCCTCCCAGTTCATTGCCTACTTCGGGAAAACCAACCTGGGCCTCATTGTTTCCTTCAAAGGTGCCGATGCGCTTGAAGCAGCAGGCCTTACAGGGCTCCCACTCATTATTCTCTTCATTTTCCTGTCCGCCTTCCTTAACCTCTTTATGGGGTCTGCATCGGCAAAATGGGCCATCATGGCCCCCATCTTCGTTCCCATGATGTATCGGCTCGGTCTTTCCCCTGCCCTGACACAGGTTGCCTACCGCATTGGGGACTCTTCCACCAATATCATTACTCCCCTCATGTCCTATTTTGCCATGATTGTCGTCTTCATGAATAAATATGAAGAAGATGCCGGACTTGGGACCCTCACTTCCATGATGCTGCCTTATTCCATGAGCTTTCTCTGCTTCTGGACCATCATGATGGCTCTTTGGATGATGGCAGGCCTGCCAGTTGGGCCGGGGGCCGGTCTGTTCCTCTAAGCACGGTTTATTCCCTGATCCTGTCTCATCTTGTTTCAAAACCATCGAATACCCGATAGGGTCCCTGCCTCTGCTGGGAGAAAAGGGACGAAAGAAACGCAAAAAACCGCTGTGGCTTATGCTGCAGCGGTTTTTCGTATTTTTCCAAAAAACAATCAGCGCGTCTTCTAAACAGCCAAAGAAAAACAGATGCATGGATATTCCCCCAGCCTTTACCCTCACTTTGTTTTATCGGCGCTGTATATTCCTTGTCGCCAGTTGATCCACCGTCCCCATTTAATGGGCAAAGGGGCAGACCGAAGGCCATCACATTCCATTTTCAAGGCATAATCAACAGGAAATCAAGAACAAGGGGCCGGACAGGGCCCCTTCATCTAGGACCTATGAGAACAAAAGGCGAAAACAAGGGCCTTTTCTCAGACCCATACAGATTACGACCGTCTTTTCTCAAAGAAGGCTGTCAATGAGCGCTTTAACAAAAGCATAACGCGGCATGATGCTGCTGATCTTTCCATATTCATCCACGGAATGCGCCTTGCCGCCAATGGGTCCCAATCCGTCGATCGTGGAAATTCCAAGGGCAGCGGTAAGGTTGCCGTCACTGCCTCCGCCGGATTTGGTCCAACCAAAAGAGAGGCCCACCTTTTTTGCGGCTTCTTCCGCTTTCCGGCAGAGGGCCTCTGTTTTTTCCGAAGGGTTCATGGGCGGTCGTTTCATTCCCCCCTCGACCATAACTTTGACGCGGTCATCAAAAGGCGTCTTGGCCCAGGCACGAAGCGCTTCATCGATGCGATGCCCTTCTGCCTCATCCTTGACGCGTGCGTCAATGACGCATTCGCAGTGGTCCGCGACCACGTTAGCAGCGGTTCCTCCCATAATGGTGCCAATATTGACGGTTGTTCCTTTTTGGGGATTGGCAAGGCCAACAATCTGCTGGCCCCAGCGCATACATTCATGAACAGCGCTGGCCCCTTGATCGGGATTGACGCCGGCATGGGCTGCAATCCCCTCAAAGATAAGTCGGTACTTGCTGATGCCCTTCCGTTCCTTGACAAGATCCCCATTGGGGCGCGCTGACTCCATGATGAGAACGGCCTTCGCCTTTCTGGCTTCCCCTTCAATGACAGGACGGGAATAAACAGAGCTGATTTCTTCATCCGGCGTGAAAAGAAGGAGGACATGGCCGGAGCTTTTCTCTCGGGCCAGGTCTTCTGCCAAATGGACCATGAAGAGGTCGCCGCATTTCATGTCTGAAGCACCAGGTCCTTTAAAATCATCCCCCTCCGTGGAAAAAGGCCGCTCCACGGCAGTGCCCGCCGGAAAGACCGTGTCCATATGACCTAATAAGAGCACATCATAGGTCTTGCCTTTGCCCCATTCCGCACGCAAGATAGGCCCCACTTCCTTACCGACAGAAATCAGTTTGGTCCGCCAAGCTGCCGCATCCAGACGTTTTTTGATCCACGCCGCTACCTTACCCGTACCAACCGCATCCCGACTGAACGATTCCAAGGCTACAAGTTCCTTGAGTTCTTCTAAAAAGATAGTTTCATTCATGAGCTACCCTCCTGTGGAAATTAAAAAGACAAAGACTTGAAAAGGGAGCCCAGCCGCAGCGGGGTTCCCCTTCAAGTTAATTTTTTTTCTGCAAGGTTGCCGCAAGGGAGTCCTTAAGTGCCGCCAGATAAGTTTCCTGCTTGGCATAGCTTTTTTCTGCCTCGGTCAGGGTGGTCCATGCAAAGCAGATCTTATCACCCGGCCTCATCTGAGCAAGACGCGGCAAATCCACCAAGGCCACCTGACCAATCTTGGCATAGCCGCCTGTCGTCTGCCGATCCGCCATAAGGATGATGGGATTGCCGTCAGCCGGAACCTGAATGGCACCAAAGGTGACCGGTTCAGAAATAAGGTCCCGTTTTTCCCTAAAGGTGAGCTTCACACCTTCGAGGCGATATCCCATGCGGTCTGCCTGCATCGTAATGGTATAGGGTTCCGTCACAAAGGTGCGCTGGCTTTCCTCTGTGAACCAATCGTATTGGAGCCCTTCCATGATGCGGATGGGGCCTTTAGCAAAGACAAAGCTGCCATCAATGGACCAGGGAACCGTGACAAAGGAATCTCCTTCCTTGGCGCTGCGTTCCATTCTTCCCACAAACGCTGCTTGATGAGGACCAATGGTTCCGATAGGAAGTTCATCCCCTTTATCGATGGGACGGCCCTTGACTCCGCCGATTTTAGCCCGCAGATAGGTACTCTTGCTTTCCATGACCTGAGGCACGTCAAACCCGCCTGCAACGGAGAGGTAGGCCCGGCTGCCGGTCTGGGCAAAGCCAAAGGTCAGGATGGCCTCCTTACGGACATAGATAGGACGATAACGGGGCACAGGCTTACCGCCCAAGGTCGCTTTCATATCGGCACCGGTCAGGGCAAAAACCAGCCCTGCCGGCAGTACCAGAACAGGCCCGCTCATGGTCATTTCCAAAGCCCCTTCACCAGGATCGTTCTGGACGAGCAGATTGGAAAGGCGCAAGGATACATCATCCATGGCCCCACTGACAAGAACACCAAATTTTTGATAGCCGTAGCGTCCCAGGTCCTGGAGGGTCGTCAGGGGTCCGCCTTTTTTAACGAGGATTCTCATTGTGGCCGGCCTCCTTCCTCTTTCTCCTTAAGTTCCTTATATTCTTCCGGCGTAATGGAATAAAACTCAATGCGGTCCCCCGCTTCAAGCATGCTCGGATGAGCCAAGTCGTAGGGACGGAAGAGATCCAACGGGGTACGACCAATGAGCTGCCAACCGCCCGGCGTTTCAAAGGGATACGCCCCCGTCTGGGAGCCCGCAATCCCTACGGAGCCAGCAGGGATGACAAGACGCGGTGTATCCCGCCGTGGTGTTGCAATTTCTGGGGGCAAGCCGCCTACATAAGGAAAGCCCGGAGCAAAGCCAATCATATAGACGAGGTAATCCCCACTGGTGTGGATGGAAACCACTTCTTCCGGCGTCATCTTATGGTACTCGGCTACATATTCCAGGTCAGGCCCATATTCACCACCGTAGCAGACAGGAACGCGGACCTTTTCCCGCACCGATGCTTCGCCAAAGCGCAGATCCTTCAAAAGCGCCTCCACACAAGCCTTGGCTTCGCGGTAACCCTTGGAAAGGCGGCTGTCTTCGGCAAGATGACTTGTGCGCGATAGAATCAAGGGATCATAAAAGACCGTGACTCCCGTATAGGATGCTTCCACTTCCCGAAGTCCCGGAAAGGGATGGTCCTTTAAGGCCTCTACAAGGGCACTGGCGCAGCGCAGGATCTCAGGATGGATGGCATCGCCAAAACTGACCATGAACGCGGCCTCCCCAATAGGTTGGAAACGGGGATGACAAACAAGTTCTTTCGCATCGTATTCCATGAAGTTTCCTCCTTAGCCCAACAATTTTGGCAGCATCTTCATGACGGTCTGTCCTGCCATGTAGAGCATGACCAGGAAAACGCCCCAACCAGCATAGAACAGGAATGAAGAATGCTGGTAGCTTCCCACAATGGATTTTTTTCGGGCCGCAAGGAGCAGGGCGCCCAGCACAATTGGAAGGATCAGTCCATTGAGTGCGCCAACCACAACAAGGACCGTGACCGGGCGACCAATAAACGAGAAGATGAAGGACGAAAAAATGATAAAAGCAATGATGAGATAACGATGGTATTTTTCAAGGACAGGGCTGAAGGTCCGAATAAAGGACACAGACGTATAGGCGCAGCCTACAACGGACGTAATGGCCGCTGACCACATGACAATCCCAAAGATCTTGTAGCCCACATCTCCCACTGCCAGCTGGAATACAGAAGCAGGTGGGTTCTTTGGATCAAGAGTCAGTCCTTGGGCAATGACGCCCAAAGCAGCTAAAAAGAGCAGGATACGCATAAGGCTCGTGATCCCAATGCCCATGAGGGAGCTGCGGTTGACCTGGTCCAAGTTTTCTTCACCGGAAATCCCCGCGTCAAGAAGACGGTGACCGCCGGCAAAGGTGATATAGCCGCCAACACTACCGCCAACAAGGGTTATAATACTCATGACGTCAATTTTTTCCGGCATGAAGGTATTGGAAAGGGCAAGCCCAATGGGCGGGTGGCTCGTAAACGCCACATAGATCGTAAGGAGCACCATCAAGCCTCCGACAATCTGGGCAAAGCGGTCCATAAGGCGCCCCGCTTCCTTGTTAAGGAAAATAAAAACGGCAATAACCGTACTGATGAGAGCACCAGCAACAGGGGAAATCCCAAAAAGAACATTCATACCGAGACCGGCACCGCCAATATTTCCGATGTTGAAGGCAAGTCCGCCGGCAACGACAAGGGCCGAAACGAAGTAGCCAAGACCCGGCAGGACTGCGTTGGCAATATCCTGACCTGGTTTTTTGGAAACGGCGATGATGCGCCACACATTGAGCTGGGTAATCGCATGGATGATGATAGTGACGAGGATGACAAAGCCAAAGCTCCCTTTGAGCTGGCTTGTAAAGACCGTTGTCTGCGTGAGAAACCCCGGTCCAATAGCACTGGTTGCCATGAGAAAGGCGGCGCCCAAAAGGACGCTGAGGTTGGATTCTTTCATATTGGTTGCTCCTTTTCAGCTAATATTCAAAAGCAAGGATCGAATCAGGAAGGACCCATGGCCCCAACCTTACCGCAAAAACGAACCAGCGGGGGCAATCTCCACACCTTTTTCCGCAAGGGCCTTACGAATCTTCTGCACAAAGAGAAGAGCCTTCGGGCCATCACCATGTACGCAGATAGAGTCAGCCTTGATGGGAATGACCTTACCGGACAGGCAGGTCACCTTGTGGTCAAGGACCATGGAAAGCACCTGGGCGATGGACGCGTCTTCATCGGTAATCATTGCACCGGGTTTGGACCGAGGCGTCAGTGTGCCGTCTTCCTGGTAGCTTCGGTCAGCAAAGACTTCCGCAGCCGTAAGAAGGCCAATCTTTTCTGCCGCCTTGATACTTTCCGTTCCTGGCTGGGCAAAAAGGATCAGGTCCTTATCGACATCATAGACAGCCTGGGCAATGGCTTCTGCTAGGGCAGCATCCTTGGCCGCCATATTGTACATGGCTCCATGGGGTTTGACATGCTGCAGCCGTCCACCAGCCGCCTTGGCAAAAGCAGCCAGGGCACCCACTTGATAGACCACCATGGCATAAACGTCCTTAGGACTGACGGCCATGGTCCTACGGCCGAAGCCGACAAGGTCGGGATAACCGGGATGAGCCCCTAATCCAATCCGGTTTTCGTGGGCAAGGGCAATGGTTTTCTGCATGACCGCCGGATCGCCGGCATGAAAACCACAAGCAATATTGGCACTTGTGACCAGGGGGATGACCTCTTTATCCATACCAATCGTATACGCGCCAAAACTTTCACCAAGATCAGAGTTCAAATCAACCTTCATGTAACTGCACCTCCCAAAAATAACAACCTAACCGCTCGGACAGTCCCTTTAAAAGTGGTCCTCTCCCTGCGAAATTTTTTTCGCACCATTTGTTTTACCACACTAATACGGAACTGTTCTAAATCGACTTCTTTATTATACGGTATCGCCGATTCTTTTGCCTACTAATTCAAAAAAATCCATTCCCCGAAAGGAATGGATTCATAAAACTGTCAATTTTTATACAATTCATCGGGGGTTTTTTCACCTTTCCCACAGGCAACGCGAAAAGGGTTTTATCTACCCGCGCTTGCAAGAGCGGATTCAGTATCCCAATAAACGGACAATAAAATAATAAATGACTGCAAGGATCACAAAATAACAAAAAGCTTTGCCGCGATCCTTTAAATCAAAACGGGTCTTTGGTGTGTGGAGAAAAGCCCAGAAACCGCGGGCTTTTTCCATAAGGATTGATTCTCTCTTATTCATAACGAAGCGCGTCAATCGGATCAAGAAGAGCTGCTTTCTTGGCAGGATAAAGCCCAAAGAAAAGACCAATTCCAACAGAAAAGACGACTGAAATAATGGTTGCAAGGACCGAAATGACAATCGGCCAGCCAATGATCCGCGCGGCAATGACAGAAACAATTGTGCCTAGGATCATGCCCGTCGTTCCGCCCGTGACACCAATGACCATGGATTCAACGAGGAACTGCAGCAAGATATCATGGTAGGTCGCCCCAAGGGCCTTGCGGATACCGATTTCCCGCGTCCGTTCCGTTACGGAAACAAGCATGATGTTCATAATACCGATGCCGCCGACAAGAAGACTGATGGCCGCAATGATAGCCAAAAGCAAGGTGATGGACCCCGTCGTTTCCTGAGCGGTCTTGATGATTTCTGCCAGATTCCGAACACTAAAGTCATCGTCTTCGCCTGTACGGATCTTGTGGCGTTGCCGCAGCAGCGTGACTACATCGGATTGGACCTGTTCAATCGTATTTTCATTCTCGCACTGGATCGTGATATTTCGGATATAAGTAATGCCCATCAGCCGCTGCATAGCCGTAGTAAGGGGAACAAAGACCACATCATCCTGATCCTGCCCCATAGAGGATTGTCCTTTGCTGTTTAGGACACCAACAACCCTAAAAGGGGCTTTATTGATACGGACAGTTTTCCCTACAGGATCTCCTTCGGGGAATAGATTGTCTGCAACCGTCTGTCCTATAACACAAACCCTGTCACGGCTCGTCAGTTCTTTTTCCGTATACATACGGCCTGTCTTGATGGTATAGTTCCGGATGTCAATGATATTAGGCGTCATGCCCTGGACCTGCGTATTCCAGTTTTGGTTCCCCGCAACAAGCTGGTAGCTGCTTTGTACGCCAGGCGCCACGTATTTGATGCCATCGACATTCTTTTCAATGGCCTTAGCATCATCATACGTCAAATGTGCCCCGCTGCCGCTGGCAATCCGCTGTCCATTGGCGGTACGTCCGCCGCTCATGACAATGAGCAGGTTACTTCCCATACTGGAGATGTTTTCCTTGACTTTTTCCTGCATCCCAAGGCCCAAGGAAACCATGGCAATGACAGCACCGACACCGATGATGATGCCCAGCATGGTAAGAAAAGTCCGGAGCTTATTGGAAAGCATGCCTTCGAAGGCCATCTTGATGCATTCCTTCAGCATATCATTCCCTCCGTTCATCCTTGATGAGCTTCCCATCCCGGATGGTCAGGATGCGCTGCGTCATATCAGCCAGTTCCGGTTCATGAGTAACCATGATGACGGTCTTGCCCATATGGTTCAATTTTTCAAAGATATCTATGATTTCCAAGGTTGATTTGGTATCAAGGTTTCCTGTCGGTTCATCGGCCATGATGATAGCCGGGTCATTGATGAGCGCCCGCGCAATGGCGACACGCTGACGCTGCCCACCGCTCATCTCATTGGGTTTATGGTAAAGCCGCGCGCCGAGCCCCACTTCAGTAAGGGCCTTCTCGGCCCGCTCGGTCCTCTCCTTGAGATCGACCCCAGCGTAGATCAGGGGAAGAGCCACATTGTCTACAGCCGACAGGCGGGACAGGAGATTGAAGCTCTGGAACACAAAGCCAATGCGGGCATTGCGCGTATGGGCCAGTTCATCATCTGTATAACGGGCAATATTCTTACCTTCGAGGATATACTCCCCCGATGTCGGGCGGTCAAGACAGCCCAAGACATTCATCAACGTCGACTTCCCGCTTCCTGAAGGCCCTACGATGGAAGTAAATTTGCCCTTTTCGAAACTGACAGTAAGATGGTTCAGGGCATAAACCGTCGTATCCCCCATCGCATAACTTTTTACAATATCCTTTAGTTCAATGACGTTCATGGATTCGCTTTCCTCCCTTCATCAAATGGGAGGACCTCCGCGCTGCTGCGTCTTAACGGTCACAGTCTTGACTTCAAGTTCATCGCCCTCCTCAAGGTCACCGCTCACCGCAATCCGGTCTTCACCCTGCATAAGGACCTTGACGTCCACTTCCCGTGCTGTGCCCGACGCCCGATCAAGGACCTTCACATACTTTCTGTCCCCGCTGGTAAAGAGGCATTTGGAAGAAATGGAAAGGGCATCATCCACTTCCCCGATGATGACATTGGCCCGTGCCGTCATGGTCGGAAGGAGCTTGTTGTCCACATTGTCAACATCGACATAGCAAGTATAGTAATTGACATTGTTAGTTGTCGTCGCACTTCGGCTGATGAGGGAAATGATTCCCTTAAACGTTTCATCAGGATAGGCATCAACGGTAAACTCAACTGTCTGGCCGTCCTTGATCTGGCCAATATCGGATTCATCGACCATGAGCTCAATCTGCATCTTATCCAAGGTCGCTACATTCATGATGACCTGCGGCGTCGAAACACCGGGCGATACCGTCTGTCCTACAGGAGTCGGTTTGCCAATGACATACCCGTCAATCGGGGACGTAATGATCGTATCGTTGGTATTTGAAACAGCCTGTTCATAGTCTGCCTTGGCATAATCATAATTGGCCTTGGCCGTATCAAAGACGCTCTGGGAAATGGCGCCTTCCTCGAGAAGCTGCGCATCCCGCCGATAAGTGGCTTCCCGGTCTGACAGAGTAGCTTCTTTCATCACCTGGGTCTTCATCAGGGACGTATCATCAAGTTTCAAGAGCGGCTGTCCTGCCGTAACATGCTGATTTTCCTTGACATAGACCGCAACGATACGACCCGTAATCTTCGAGTTGATTTCAACATTGTCTTGGGCACTCAGTGCGCCTGTAGCCGAAACAGTCTGGCGTACTGTTTCCCGGCTCACCGTGTCCGTACGGATCTGTGCCAAAGCCTCTTTGGCTTTCTTGTCCTTGTACCAGAGGCCGCCAGCTGCCGCGGCTGCCAAAAGAACGGCCAAACAGCCGACAAGGATACGATGTTTCTTCAAAAAATCCACGTTATTCCCCACCTCATTTACTGTAAGCGGAAGGAACCCTTGGACCAAGGCTCCTCCCGGCAGGAAAAAGGTCCTGCTCCCCACTCCACATACTGGGTTTATGATAACAATCCTTCATGAAGAAATCATGAAGGATTGTAAAAGATTCCGTTACGAACGGATCTGTCCATTTCCACAAATCAGGTATTTGGTTGTCGTCAGCTCCGGCAGGGCCATAGGGCCGCGGGCATGGAGTTTCTGCGTACTGATGCCGATTTCCGCGCCAAACCCGAATTGGAACCCGTCCGTAAACCGTGTCGATGCATTCACGTAGACGCAGGCCGCATCAACCACTTGCTGGAAGCGGCGGGCTGTTTCGTAATCGTCTGTCACAATGGCTTCAGAGTGCCCCGTTCCATAGCGGCGAATATGGGCAACCGCTTCTTCCATGGAATCAACGATACGGATGCTCAGGCGAAGGTCATTGTATTCCGTGGCCCAATCTTCATCGGTAGCAGGAATCATGCCTTTTTCATAAGCCAAGGCCCGATCATCACCAATCATCGTCACATGAGCCTTTTGATAAGCTTTCACCATAGCCGGCATAAAGGCATCCGCAATTTCCTTATGGACAAGAAGCGTTTCCATGGAATTGCATGTACTGGGCCGATTGACCTTGGCATTGAGGGCAATGGAAACGGCCATAGCCACATCGGCCTTTTTATCCACATAAGTATGGCAGACACCGGATCCGGTTTCGATAACAGGCACCGAGGCGCCGCTTACAACCGTGCGGATAAGTCCTGCACCGCCGCGGGGAATGACCACATCGACAAGACCGTCGAGATGGATCAGTTCCGTGACCGCTTCCCGCTCTGGAATATTGATAAACTGGACGGCGCCTTCGGGAAGACCGGCCTTGCGGCCTGCTGCAATGAGGGCATCGCTTACAGCCTTATTGGAATGGAGGGCTTCCCGGCCCCCCTTCAAGATCACGGCATTACCGCTTTTCACGCAGAGTGCGATGGCATCGGCCGTCACATTGGGGCGAGCTTCATAAATGATGCCAATCAGTCCCAGAGGGACGGTAACCTTTGTGATTGTAAGGCCATTGGAAAGCGTCCGTCCGCTCAGGACTTTTCCCACGGGGTCCTCAAGGTCTGCAACCTGCCGAATGCCTTCGGCCATCTGGGCCAGCCGCTCATGCGTGAGCAGCAGCCGATCCAGGAAGGAATCCTTAAGCCCGCCTTGACGTCCATTTTCCATATCAGTGGCATTGGCAGCAAGGATTGCCCTTTCTTCTGCCATGAGTCCTTCAGCCATGGCAAGAAGGATCTTATTTTTTACATCCGCACACAAAAGGCCAAGAGTAACAGAAGCCTCTTTTGCTCCTTCAGCCTGCATCCGGACCATTCCCTGTTCGTACACGGTCACGCCTCCTTACATGATGACGAGATTATCTCGGTGGATGACTTCATCCGTATGGATATAGCCCAGAACTGATTCCACATCGCCCGTCTTTTTCCCAAGGATCTTACGGATCTCCTGGGCATCGTAGTTTACAAGTCCCCGAGCCAGTTCATGTCCCTTTTCATCAGCCACGCTAACAGTCACGCCGCTTTCAAAGTCCCCTCTGACAGCCTTGATGCCGACCGGAAGAATGCTGCAGCTGCCTTTTTGCTTGAGGGCCTTTTCAAGGCCAGCATCGACAATGAGCGCACCCTCCACCTTAGCGCCAAAAGCCAGCCACTGTTTCCGGGCCTGGAGATGAGAAATATGGGGAACAAAAAGGGTCCCCACGGCATCTCCCCGAAGGATCTGGCGCAGCACCTCCGGGTCTTCCCCGGAAGCAATGACAAGGGCAATCCCCGAAGAATTAGCGACCTTTGCCGCTTGAATTTTCGTAATCATCCCGCCAGTCCCATTCTTGGAACCAGCACCGCCGGCCATGGCTTCCAGTTCCGGAGTGATTTCGGGCACCTCCGAAATGAGGCGGGCATCAGGATGGCTCTGAGGATTGGCAGTATAAAGACCGTCCACATCAGAAAGAAGGATATCGACATCAGCGTCGACGATTCCGGCTACCAAGGCGGAAAGATTGTCATTGTCACCAATCTTGAACTCATCAATAGCGACAACGTCGTTTTCATTGACAACCGGAATGACGCCCCATTCAAGCAGTTTTTGGAAGGTATTGCGGGAATTGGCATAATGATGGCGGTCAAGCGTGTCCGCACGGGTCAGGAGGACCTGGGCCACGGTCTGGCCATACTCGGCAAAAAGCCGCTCATAAATATGCATCAAAATACCCTGTCCCACGGCGGCGCAGGCCTGTTTACCTGGCATGTCCTTGGGCTTTCCCTCAAATTTTAGGCGGCCAACGCCAACAGCACCGGCACCGCTGGAAACAAGGATCATTTCATGGCCGCTGTTCTGCAGATCCGCCATAATCCTTGCCAGCTTTTCAATCTTTTCGTAATTGACCTTGCCATTGGGGTAGGTAATGGTACTCGAACCTACCTTGATGACAATCCGTTTTGCCTTTGCCAGTTTTTCCCTTTCCATCTGCTCACCTTCCTATTCCTACTCCTTTGGGATACCTGCGTCGGGGACCCTCAGTAACGATCCTCAAACTCAAAGATCATGTCACCGATCTTGACTGACTGTCCTTCTTCAATGCCCTTTTCCTTCAGGGCCTTTTCAATGCCGAGACGGCGCCAGATGAGCTGGAACCGGTACACCGCTTCTTCGTTATCAAAATTGGTCATGGCCACAAGGCGCTCAATGTTCTTGCCCTTGACTTCAAAATCAGCGTCCTCTGCATCCGTAAGGATCTCAAATGAATCGGGATCCACTTCCTTGAGGTGCCCCACTTCCAGCATCTCCTCGTCCCGCGGGGCCTTTAGAAGCATTTCAAAAGCCTTATACATGACGGTACGCAATCCATCACCCGTTGCAGCTGATGCTTTCATGATGGGATAGCCCTTTTCCGTAACATATTTTTCCAAGGCAGGATAATTTTCTTCTGCTCCAGGCAAATCCATCTTATTGGCAACGACAAGTTGGGGCCGTTTGACCAGTTTGTCACTGTAAAGGGCCAATTCCTCATTGATTTTCTTGAAATCTTCCACAGGGTCACGTCCTTCACTGCCGCTTGTATCGACAATATGAAGGATGACCCGCGTCCGTTCGATATGACGCAGGAAGTCATGCCCCAGACCGACCCCTTTGCTGGCCCCATCAATAAGTCCAGGCAGATCGGCAAGGACAAATGAGTTTTCCTCATCAAGGCGCACCACGCCAAGGACAGGAGTCAGCGTCGTAAAATGATAGGCCGCAACCTCTGGTCGTGCCGCTGAAACACGGGCAACAATGCTTGATTTGCCCACACTGGGATAGCCCACCATACCGACATCGGCCAATAGTTTCAGCTCTAGGCGCAGCCAACCTTTAGTCCCCGGCTCACCTTTTTCCGCGAAGGTCACGCCCTGTTTGGTACTTGTCACATAGCAGGCATTGCCTTTACCGCCGCGTCCGCCCTTAGCAGCAAGGAAACGGTCCCCTTCGTGGGAAAGGTCCGCCAAGACGACCCCCGTTGCATCATCAATGACAACAGTGCCCATCGGTACCTTGACTTCCACATCGGGAGCCTTGGGACCTGTGCAGTTTTTGGCCGAACCATTGCCGCCGCGGGAAGCAACAAATTTTCGTTTATAGCGAAAATCAACAAGGGTATTGAGATCCTTATAGGCTACCAGATAAACACTCCCACCGCGTCCGCCGTTACCGCCGTCAGGACCGCCGTGAGCAACAAATTTCTCACGCCGAAAACTGGAAGCTCCGTCGCCGCCGCTTCCTGCTTCTACATAGATCCTAGCTTTATCCGTAAATAACATGATTGTATCCTTCCTAAAAACATAAAAATAATGGAAATGTAGGGTTTTATTATACAATAAAGCCAGTAAAATTACCACGAGGAGCCCCTTTTCCCTATGAAATACGGGCCTAGGCGCATAGCAAGTAACAAAAGAAACAAAAGGCCAAGAAAACGGCTTGCCGATAAAAAACAGGGAACCCTTTGCAAGGGAATACTGACCCAGGAAAATATTTTAAAAAAAGCGTTGACAAAAATAAGACCATCGAGTACAATAATGACTGTTCGGTTATGACTCCGTAGCTCAGCTGGATAGAGCGTTTGGCTACGAACCAAAAGGTCGAGTGTTCGAATCACTCCGGGGCCACCAATTGAATTCAGCCGTGGAACAGACGTTCCACGGTTTTTTATTGTCCTTTTCGAAGGTTCCCAATTGACAAAAGGGGCAGGCTGGCTATACTATACTCTTGTTAGGTATAACTAACTTTTCTTGCAATCTAAAGAAGGAGTGACCCTTATGGTAAAAAACATCATCCATATTGAAGGCATGTCCTGTGGGATGTGCGAAGCCCATATTGCCGATACGATTCGGCACGCTTTCCCCCATGCCGCCCACGTATCAGCTTCCCGTTCCAAGAAAGAAGCCACTTTTGTGACAGAAACCCCTGTCGAGGAAGCCGTGATCAAAAAGGCCATTGATGAGACAGGCTACACCTATAAAGGCATGAAGACCGAGCCTTATGAAAAGAAAGGCTTCTTCTCCCGCCTTTTTGGCTAAGCCATGAATGGTTCTGTTTTCTGGGGCGTCATCATCCCCTTTATGGGAACAAGCCTCGGCGCCTGCTTCGTTTTTTTCCTGAAAAAAGGACTCAGCGAAAAAGTAAACCGGGCGCTCACGGGATTTGCGGCCGGGGTCATGACGGCGGCTTCTTTCTGGAGCCTTCTCGCACCGGCTCTGGAATTTTCACAAGCCCTCGGCCGCTGGGCCTTTCTGCCAAGCTTCATTGGCTTTTGGATTGGGGTCTTCTTTCTTCTTATCCTAGATCATGCCATCCCCCATCTGCACCAGATGAGTACGGAACCGGAAGGCCCTGTGACAAAACTCGATAAGACTCTCCTCATGCTCCTTGCCGTCACGATTCACAACATTCCGGAAGGAATGGCGGTTGGTGTCGTCTACGCCGGTTATGCAAGCGGCAATTCCCTCATTTCCCTGTCTGCGGCCCTCGCCCTTTCCCTCGGGATTGCCATCCAGAACGTACCGGAAGGGGCCATCATTTCCATGCCCCTTTACGAACGAGGCTGGAGCCTTAAAAAAGCGGCTTTCTACGGTATTCTCTCGGGCATTGTTGAACCCATCGGCGCGGTTCTAACCATTTACTTTGCCACGCAGATCATTCCTCTCATGCCTTATTTCTTGAGCTTTGCCGCCGGTGCCATGCTCTATGTCGTCGTCGAAGAGCTCATTCCGGAAATGAGCCAAGGCCACCACTCTGACATTGGTGTCCTATGCTTTTCCTTAGGATTTTCCGTCATGATGGTCCTTGACGTCGCCTTGTCCTGATAATCCTCTTTTCTTACTCGGAGCAAAAATCAATCCGATTCGCTGCCATTACGTGCCCCCACTGCTTAAGAATGGAAACAATGCCGTAAAAAAAGAGGCTGTAAAAAGTGCACCGTTCATTTTTCACAACCTCTTTTTGTTGCATAACTTTTATTTTTGCAGTAAAATAACAAAAACTCCCTGCGGACAAGGACCCCCAAGTACTAAGGCAGTGAATGGACCGATTCTGTTTGCATGCCTTTTTGGCATGCTTTTTTTGTGCCCACACCACTGTTTGGGAAATCAACCATCCAAAGGAGAGAATCATCCACTATGACCATTCCCTACAACCCCGCCTCCTCGAAAGCTGATGAATTCATTAACCACGAGGAAATCATGGAAACCCTCGCCTATGCTGACGAAAAGAGTCAAGACAAGGAATTCTGCCTGTCCCTTGTTGAAAAAGCCAGCCACCTGAAAGGCCTGAGCCATCGGGAAGCCTCCGTGCTCCTTAAGAGCGAGGACCCGGACGTGACGGAAGCCATCTATGACCTTGCCCGTAAGATCAAGGATAAGATCTATGGTCAGCGCATCGTCCTATTTGCGCCCCTTTATCTTTCAAACTACTGTATCAATGGGTGTGTCTACTGTCCCTATCATGCCAAGAACCGACACATCGCCCGGAAGAAACTGACGCAGGAAGAAATTGTCCGGGAAGTGACGGCCCTGCAGGATATGGGGCACAAGCGCCTGGCCCTTGAAACAGGCGAGGACCCTGTCAACAATCCGATTGAATACGTTCTTGAAAGTATCCATACTATTTACAGTATCAAACATAAAAACGGGGCTATTCGCCGCGTCAATGTCAACATCGCCGCGACAACCGTGGAAAATTACCGTAAGCTCAAAGAAGCAGGCATTGGCACCTATATCCTCTTCCAGGAAACCTACCATCGGAAAAATTACGAAATCCTGCATCCCCATGGACCCAAGCATGACTATGCTTATCACACGGAAGCCATGGACCGTGCCATGACAGGGGGGATTGACGACGTTGGAGTCGGTGTCCTTTATGGACTCAACAACTATCGGTATGACTTTGCCGGCCTTCTCATGCATAAGGAACACCTGGAAGCCGTCTTCGGTGTTGGCCCCCACACCATCAGCGTTCCCCGCATTCGTCCGGCTGATGATATTTCCGTGGATGCGTTCCCCAACTCCATTTCCGATGACCTCTTCAAAAAAATCATTGCCATCCTTCGTATCACGGTTCCCTATACAGGTATCATCATATCGACCCGTGAATCTGCCAAAACCCGTGCTTCCGTCATCGAAGTCGGGGTTTCCCAGATCAGCGGGGCTTCCCGTACGAGTGTCGGCGGTTATGCCGAAGAAGAGGAAGAAGATTCTGCCCAGTTTGAAGTGAACGACAATCGAACTTTGGATGAAGTCATCAACTGGCTCCTGACGGACGGGTACATCCCGAGCTTCTGTACGGCCTGCTACCGAGCCGGTCGAACAGGAGATCGCTTCATGTCCCTTGCCAAGACAGGGGAAATCTCCAACTGCTGCCAGCCAAATGCCCTCCTTACGCTGAAAGAGTATCTTGTAGACTACGCCTCGGATGATACTCGCAAAAAGGGAGAAGACGTCATTGCAAAGGAGCTGGATAAGATTCCCAATCCCCAGGTTCGGAGTACCTGCCAAGCTTACCTAGATAAAATCATTCACGGGGAAAGAGATTTCCGCTTCTAATATTTTGTAATAAATATTACATAATAATTTCTTATTTTCGTTGTCTTTGCGTCAAATTCGTGAAATTCTCAGCTTTTCATAGTTCCTTCATCTTTCTTATCGTATAATAATTATATGTGATTTGAGAGGAGTGTATATCCATGAACATGAAAAAATATGCTGTAACCGCGGCTGTTGCTGCTGTTCTTTCCGGTACCTTTGCTGGCACCGTCCCCGCCTTTGCTGCTGGCGTTTCTACTACGATTGCAGCCAAACAGACGGCTGTAACAAACGCCCAGAAAGTCGTTCCTGCAGCGGCCAAACTTGTCAGTGCCAAGACTGATGACAATGAATTCGAGCTGGAATTCCTGGATCCTGACACCTTGGAACGCTATGAAGTCGAAGTCGATCGAGCCACCCAGAAAGTCAAGGAAGTCGAAGTCAAGAGCTCCAACTATCCTGGCAGTGTCACCGTTTCGAAGACGGAAGAAGACGTCAAGGAAGCCATCAAGGCTCGTTATGCTGACGCCCGCAACATCGTCGTCACGAAAAAAACCGATGATAAGGATGGCACCCCCTTTGTTGTCTACAAAGCCACCTTTGAAACCGATGCCTTTACGGGAGAAGCCCTGCTGAACCCGGCAACCTGCTACATTGGCTATCAGGAACTGACCTACAAATAAGTCAAACCTAAAAATGGCTGCTCTATTGGGCAGTCATTTTTATTTGTCCAAAAACCCATTCCCAGATAGACAAAAACGTACCCGTGGAAATCCATGAGTACGTTTCTTTGTTACCAGCTACGACTGGA